>ENA-UOOR01001557-UOOR01001557.1-fermentation-metagenome-genome-assembly--contig:-NODE-1557-length-26517-cov-19.966102_pt1 | contig 26517 bp, 25 predicted proteins | sample MGYA00245780_ERZ724029 | MGnify/ENA primary metagenome ERZ724029 (study PRJEB28704, sample SAMN03018315) | fermentation metagenome | biome: anthropogenic terrestrial biome; feature: soil... | reverse complement strand
TCGTGCCGGGCGTTGGAACTCGCGACCGCTTGCCGCGGGGCTTCCACGACAATGCGTGGCGCAAGGACTTATTGCGAGCTACTTAGGTCCGCCTGAACCTCAGCTCGTAACCTGTCAGCTCCAGGTAGCGTCGGTTGAGGTCCTGCGCGACAGCCTCATCCACGTCCACACTGCTCCGCGCCTCGGCGTACCCAAAATGCACCCCAACCTTCATGTCGCCAAGCCTACTAGCCCACAGAAGCTGCCTGGCCACATCGGCCAACTCGTTGACCCTGGCACTCTCATGCACATCCAAACGCCACCCCGTAGTCCTCTCCAGATCATCCATCAATCCGCGGTATCTCGCCCCTACCTGCGGCGTAACGAACCCCAGCACCATACGGCCCTCAGAACGGTAGATGCTCACCTTAGGGCGATCAGGCGTGTTCGCGAAAGCCTCGTCGATGGCCTGCCTGGCCGCGTTCTGCTCCATCAAAACGCCCCGCTCAGCCCGGTCAGCCTGTTCCACATCAGCGCTGCCGTCCTGCCCGCCGCCTATGACACCCGCCGACAGCCGCGCCTGCTGCTGCGCGCCCGAAGCATCCGCCTTGAACTGCAGCTTAAACCCGGTCGCGTCCTCGAACGCCTGCGCATACTCGCCCAGGGTTCGCCCATTCACACCAGGCTGATGTGCCCCTGCAGACGTCCTCACGATCGCAGTCTGCGCCCCAAAAGAGGGGTCGCGCGTGATCCTGATTCCGAATTCGTCCGCCAGCTCCGACCTGATCTTAGTCTTCAGAAACTCCATGTTCGAACTCTGCGCAACTCCAACCGGTCGCAGCATCTGCCGTTCTAGCTCCGCGATGACATCCAAACACCGCAACGCATATTTGGGGGTCGGGAAGTAGAGCGTTACGGTGCCCTCCGGGCCAGGCGCGAAACCCATCCGCTGCAGGCCAAAGGACCCCAGCTTCTCCTGGATCAGCGCATATGCGGCGTTCTGTTCCATCTGCTTCGGCGTGATCGCCTCATTGTACTCATCTTCCGTCAACACGTATGCAGCGTTAGGGTTAGTTCCCATGGTGCGGAAATGTCGACTATCCCGAACTGCTTTCCGAAATACCTGCTTGTCCTCGTCGGACAGGCTTTCGGCACCATTTCCGAACCAGGCGGCCAGCAGATCCGCGACCGTCACCGTCGTCCCGCCTATGCCGTTGTCCACCAGATGCCGCCACAGCGCCTCGGGCGCCACCGCGTCATCCCGATCAAGCGATATCTGCCTGAGCTTGGGGTTGAGCGAATACTTCCTGGGCCGGCCCGCGGCGCGCAAAGTCAGTCCGCCCTCTGCACCAGCAGCAGGCGCGGCAGGCGCGGCAATCGCAGCAATCACTGCGCTTCCAGCCTCTGTCGCGGCCTCGCCAGCCTCACCGGTCGCCGCCTTTGCATCGCTGCCCGCTGCATAATCGTAGACCGCCCCCGGCGCCGCCACCTCCACCCGCGATTCGGGCAGCTGCGCTGCCAGCGTCTCCGACATGGCCTCAAGTGACTCGTCATTGCCATGATTGACCAGCACAAACCGGGGCTCAAGCGGCTTGATCGATGCAGCAACGCCCAGTGAGTCGGCGTGAGCCGATAGACCGAATTTCGCAACCTTGCACTTGACCTGGCATTCCGCGTCTCCCAGCCGTATGAAGCGTTCGCCCTGCGCGCGGCCTGCCAGATCCAGCAGCCTGCGGCCAGGCGACTCCTCGTCCTGGTAGCCCACGATCGCCAGCAGGTTCCTCCTCCCCTGCACAATCCGCTCGGCATAGACAGGCGACACGCCGCCTGCGAGCATCCCGGAACTGGCAATGATCACGCAGGGTTCGTTGGACGAGATGATCTTGTCGCGCTGCGCCTTGCTAGTGACCGCCTCTATCCCGTTGGTGTAGAAAAGCTCCTCGCCTCGCAGCGCTTCCTTGCGGTACCTGTCGGCCAGATATGTCGGGTTACGCGCGAACACTGCATTCACGTTCCGGATCAGCCCGTCCACATAGACCGGGAACTTCTTCTTAGTCCGCCTTATGTAGTTGCGTAGAGCCAGTGCCAGCTCCTGCGCGCGCCCCACAGCGAACGCAGGGATCAGCACCCTCCCCCCGTCCGCCACTACCTCGCCGATGGTATCCAGCAACCGGCGCACCTCATGGGATCGGGGCGCGTGTATCCTAGAGCCGTAAGTCGCCTCCACCACCGCCACATCCACCCCGCGCCGCAGCACCCCCGTGAACCGCTGCATCCCCACAGTCTCCTGTTCGAAGGTGGTAAAGTCACCCGTGTAGAGCAACGTCCCCTCCTCCATCTGCAGTAGCACCGCCGCGGCCCCGAGGATATGCCCGGCCGGCAGGAACATCGCCAGCACGCCCGGCGCAGGCTCGAACGGAGACTCGAACCCGAAAGTGATCATCCTGTCCAGAGCCTGCTCGGCATCGCCCTCGTCGAAAAGCTGCAGCCCCTCGCGGAACTCCGCGACCTTGATCGAGTCATGCAGCAACACCTTGGCCAAATCTTTCGTGGCGGCCGTCGCGTAGACGCCCGCCCCCGGCGACACCTTCGCAACCAGCGGCACTGCCCCGCTGTGATCGAGGTGGGCGTGGGATACGACGATAGCGTCCAGACTCACACTGTTGAGCGGCTCCAAATTGGGCAGCATTTCAGTGCCTTCCTCATTCACCCTCACACCCGCGTCCAGCAGTACGTTCTTGCCCGAGTTCGACGTAACAAGTATGGCAGAGGCGCCCACTTCGCCGGCGCCCCCCAAGAACCGTATGCGCATAATCAATTCTCCCTGTGTACTTATTCAGCAGCCCGGCCCCAAAGTCAGACTCGCCGCCGCCCTCAAACTTTGGGGCGGACCTCAAGCTTCGGCGCAAACCTCAAGCTTCGGCGCAAACCTCAGACTTTGGGGCGAACCTCAAGCTTCGGCGCGGACCCAGAACCCGACGACTGATCGCCCGACCTACTCCGGCATCTTCTTCATAATCCGCACTCCCCACAGCATGGGCTGTATATGGACAGGCTCCGTCCCACTTGCCAGCGCCCGCTCGAACAGTTCCATGGCCACCTCCACCCGCGCCGCGAGCATCGCCTCCCCCGCCTCCCGCGTCGCCCGGCCCGGGTCTCCCATATACGGGATCATGTCGGGGTCGCTCACCCACGCCAACGTGTTGGCCAGATGGTCCAGATCCCGCCCGAGAGTGCTCCCGCCGAGCAGCCGCACGAACGCAGCCAGTCCGCCCACGAACGCCGCAGCCCCGCGCCTTGCAGGCGGCAGGGAAGCCTTGACGTTCCGGAAGCCCTCGCGCACACGCTCAGGCGAACACACCAGCATCAGAGAGGTCTCGTTCGTCCCGGCGTGGCAGTCGGGATCGTCGCCGCACACCCCTGGTCCCAGACTGGTCCGGCTCATGAACTTCGGATCATGCTGCACCATGTAGCGGAAATCCGCCCCGAAAGGGTCTATCAAGTAGAAGCGATGCTTCCTCCAAAGCGTCCTGGCCGCGGCCTCCACACCCATCTGATGGCGCGGGCCCCCATGGTTATCCGCGACGAACAGATAGCGGAAACCCTGTCTGGCCAAGCCCTTTCCGTAAGCGGTCAACACACCCTCCAGATGCACCGCAGGCACCGACAGCGACCCGGCGACCGGAAGCGCGTCAGAGCCGACATAGAGAGACGGAAGCTTCACGAAGACAAGCTCCGGCCGTCTCTTGTGCAGTTCCTCCATGTAGCGCCGCGCGAGATCATCCGATATGAACACATCCGTCCCCACCGGCAAATGCGGCCCATGCACTTCAATGGGACTGACGCTGATCATGAAGACAGTCTTCCCAGGATCTAGAGCGCGTAGTTCGGGAAGAGACATCTCCACATACTCCATCACTTCGAAGTCTTTCCGTTCGGCCTTTTCCTCCACTACTGGTCGCCTCCATAATGACCTACTGGAGCGCGGCCTCCGCCGCCTCCCGCTATGAACCTGGGATCCGGACCTGCACCTCAGATCTAGGCCTCGCTTTTCAGGCGGGGCCCCCGGCACAAAAGCACACCCGCGTGCAGGCGCAAGCACATTGCTATGTTTCAACTCAGAGTGTCCTTATCCTTCCTGCGACCCAAATCGACGTATCCCATTTTGACCCAAATCTGAACCCCGGATCTGCGTGTCAATATCACAGACGCGGATGAACCCCGGAATTTGGGTTGACTCTCGCATCGCCATCGACTATGATTGTAGCGGACAACCAAGCGTATTCTCAGCGTAACCTTTAAGTTGGTCCCGTGAGGCCGACAAGGGCGATGCGGCTATCCTGCAGGGGCTCAGTCCCGAAGGGTCCGATCCCGCAGGAACTCAGTGAATGATGCCTGCCCGGCCTTACGGCTCGCGGCAGGCTTTTCTCTACACGTAGAAGCGGATCAGAGCGGATCAGAGCAAAACGCAGAGCAAAGCGAAAGGCAAGGATAGGAGGGTGCAAGTCCTGTGAAACTTCGCGACAAGAATCAGATCATGGACGAGATGAGCATGAAGCGCGCCCTCACCCGCATTGCCCACGAGATCATCGAGGCGAACAAGGGCGTGCAGGGTGTAGCCGTGGTGGGCATAAGGCGCAGAGGCGGCCCGCTCGCCTTCAGGCTGGCTGATCTTATCGAATCCATTGAGGGAGTCAGGCCGCCCGTGGGCGTGCTGGACATCACCCTCTACAGAGACGACCTGACTGCGCTGGCCAATCAGCCGCAAGTTCACCGGACTGAAGTCCATTTCGACATCACGGGCATGAGTATCGTGCTCGTAGACGATGTGATCTACACCGGGCGAACCGTCCGCGCCGGGCTCGACGCCCTGATCGACCTGGGCCGGCCCAAGCGGATCCAGCTGGCGGTACTGATCGACCGCGGCCACCGCGAGTTGCCGATCAAGCCGGATTTCGTGGGCAAGAACGTCCCGACGTCTCGCGAAGAAGTAGTGTCGGTGTGCGTCCGCGAAATAGACGGCGACGACAAGGTAACTATCCAGGAGCTGGTTCCGTAGGCCTGTTCCGCGCACTCGTCCCGCGAACCCGTTCAGCGTATCCCGTCCCTTTAAACTAGTCCCGTGAGGCTGGCAAGGGAACCGGAAGTCATCCCGCGCAACATGGCGCGCGCTGGCTGCCCTGGCCGTCCTGCAGCCCCCGGGGAATAAGGAGGCCGCAGCAATGGGAATCAGCGCTCAGAGCACCCAATTCAACAGGCGCAAAGATCTGTTGGGCCTGAAGGATGTGAGCAATGAGGAAATCGAGCTGATCTTGAACACAGCAATTCCCATGAAAGACATCATCGGACGCGAGATCAAGAAAGTGCCCACCCTTCGCGGCAAGGGCATGATCACCGTCTTCTACGAGAACTCCACCCGCACCAGGACCTCGTTCGAACTCGCCGGCAAATACCTGAGCGCCGACACGTCCAACCTGGCCGTGTCCACCAGTAGTGTTCAGAAAGGCGAAACACTGCGCGACACCATCAAGACCCTGGAGATGATGGGCCCCGACATTCTTGTCATGCGCCACGGGATGACCGGCGCCCCGCACTACGTGGCCCAAAACACCTCGATGCGCGTCATCAACGCCGGCGATGGCACCAACGAACACCCCACCCAGGCGCTTCTGGACATGTTCAGCATCCGCGAGCACAAAGGCCGCCTAGCCGGGCTCAAAGTCGCCATAGTGGGCGACATCCTCCACAGCCGCGTGGCCAGGTCCAACATATACGGGCTCGCCAAGTTCGGCTGCGAGATCCGCGTTGCAGGGCCGCCCACAATGATCCCGCCCGGTCTGGATCACCTGGGCGTCAAGGTATGCTTCAACCTTAAGGACGCAATCCGCGATGTAGACGTCGTCAACGTCCTGCGCATCCAGCGCGAGCGGCAGCAGACGGGCCTGTTCCCCTCGCTCGAAGAATACTCGGAGCTGTATATGCTCCGGCCGGAACACCTTAGCCTGGCCGCCGATAACGCCATCGTGCTCCACCCAGGCCCGATAAACAGGGGCGTGGAGATATCGACCGACATCGCCGACAGCGATACGGCAGTCATAAATGAACAGGTGACCAACGGAGTGGCCGTGCGAATGGCGCTCCTGTTCCTGATGATGGGAGGCCGCAGAGATGAGATTGCTGCTTAAGGGTGGACGGGTGATCGACCCGGCTAACGGCATAGACGGCGCATTGGACGTCTTGATCCAAGACGGGAGAATAGCCGCCGTGGGAGACATCCCCCAGGGCCCCGAGATCGGCACATGCCTGGACGCGGGCCTGGACGCAGGCCCGGGCGCGAATGCAGGCCCGGGCTCCGTGCCCTGTTCGAGCTCGTCCCGCAGCGACCACTCCACCACCATCGTGAACTGCCGCGGCAAGATCGTGTGCCCCGGCTTCATCGATCTGCACGCGCACCTGCGGGAACCGGGCTATGAGTACAAGGAGGACATCGCCTCCGGCTCGCGCGCTGCGGCTGCAGGCGGTTTCACCACCATCTGCTGCATGCCCAACACCAATCCCGTCATCGATAACGGTGCCGTTGCCGGATTCGTCAGACGGCGGGCACAGGAGGTCGGCCTGGTCAATGTGCTCCCCATCGGCGCTATCACCAAGAAGCAGGCTGGAGAGGAGCTGGCCGAGATGGGCGAGCTTGTGGCGGCAGGGTGCGTCGCCGTATCGGACGATGGCAAGCCGGTGATGCGCTCAGACGTAATGCGCCACGCCCTGGAATACTCGCGCCTGTTCGGAATCCCAGTCCTCTCGCATTGCGAAGACGCCAACCTGTCCGATGGACAGATGCACGAAGGATACTACTCCACAGTCTACGGCCTGAAGGGCATCCCGGCTGAGGCCGAGGAGATCATGGTCGCGCGGGATATCGTCCTTGCACGCCTCACACGCGCCAGGCTGCACATATGCCACGTATCCACCAAGGGCGCCCTGGAGGCCGTCAGGCAAGCCAAAGCCCTGGGCCTCCCCGTGACATGCGAAGCCACCCCGCACCACCTGGCCCTAACCGACGAAGCTGTCGGCTCCTACGATACCGACACCAAAGTGAATCCGCCCCTGCGCTCCGCAGAACACGTGCAGGCGCTGCGCGAGGCGCTCGCGTCCGGCCTGGTGGACTGTATCGCCACCGACCACGCGCCCCATCACATTGAGAGCAAAGACTGCGAATACGGGCTTGCATCCTGCGGAATATCCGGAATCGAGACAGCAATAGCAGTGATCATGGACAGGCTAGTCCGCCCAGGGTTGCTCGATGTAGCCAAAATGGTTAGCCTGTTCACCACCGGGCCGGCCGGAATCATCGAATCCCGCCAGGCAGCCGATGGCATGGACCAGGGCACATCCGACCTCACAGCCAACCAAGCTGCAGCGTATCGCGGCGCCTTGACCCCCGGCGCGCCCGCCGATGTTACCATTATCGACCCTGAACTTGCGCGGACTGTGAACCCGCGGCAGTTCTACTCGCGCGGCAAGAACACCCCATTCAAGGGAATGGAACTTACGGGCTGGCCGTGTATGACCATAGTGGGCGGCAGGATAGTCGCGCAAGACGGGCGCGTTGTTGGGCAGACTGACTGACTGGCAGAGTGGCGGATTGGAGGACTCGACATGCCGTACTTGGAGATTGCGCGCGTGCTGAGGCACGACTGCGTAGGGCCCGGCCTGCATGAGATGGAATGCCTGGCGCCGCGAATCGCGGCGGCCGCCGCGCCCGGCCAGTTCGCGCACGTTAACGTGCATCCGGTTCAGGGCGTGTCCGAGGGCACGCCAGAGGAACGCGCGCTAGCCGCGAATTCCGCACAGCCGTTACTCAGGCGGCCGCTCAGCATATTCGATGTCGCAGGCCGCAGAGGCGATGCCGATGGCGCGCGCATCACCTTCCTCTATAAGGTGCGCGGCGCCGGAACGGCGCTGCTGGCCGATGTGCGGCCAGGCGATTGCCTGAACATCATGGGCCCTCTGGGCAGCGGTTTCTCATTGCCGGCCCCTGTGCCCGGAGGCCATGGCGACCATGCTCCCGCGCACGCTGGCGCCACATGCGACCGCGCCCCGCACGCCCTGCTCATCGGGGGCGGGGTGGGCATCGCCCCCTTAGTCTACCTGGCGCGCGCCCTAGCAGCTGCCGGCTGCCGCGTCACGGTGTTCTACGGCGCCAATACCGCCAGCGAGATGCAGGCTGTCAGCCGCCGCTTGCTCACCGCAAGCGCAGAGGGGCGCATAGAAGTGTTCACCACAACACTGGACGGCAGCTCGGGCCGTACGGGGATTGTCACCGATTTACTAACGGCCGAGCAATCGGCCTCGGCGCTCGAACGGATCGACTTCGTGTACACCTGCGGCCCGGAACCTATGATGGCGTCTGTGGAACGGTTCGCAACGGCGCGCGGCATCCCCGGGGAAGTGTCGCTCGAAACCGCCCTGGCCTGCGGCGTGGGAGCATGTCTCGGATGTGCGCGCCGTCTGAAGGCGAATGGCGAGGCCGGTCCCGTCTATGCCAGAGTCTGCAAAGACGGTCCTGTCTTCTCAATGGGCCAGGTGGAACTGGGTCCAGTGGTCGATCGCGAGGAGGAGTCCAAATGAGTGTAGATAGCGTCGATCTCCAGGTCGATCTGGGCGGAATCAAGCTTGCGAACCCGGTGGTAATGGCATCGGGCACGTTCGGCTACGGGTTCGACTACGAAGGCCTCATCGACCCGGAAATGGTCGGAGCGGTGTGCGTGAAGGGCACTACACTCCTGCCGCGAGCGGGCAACAAGCCGCCCCGCATCGCCGAGACTCCCTGCGGGATGCTCAACTCCATCGGCCTGGAGAACCCGGGAATCGACGTGTTCGTCCGGGAGCGCCTACCGCGGTTGCGCGAGCGCGGCGCGACGGTGATCGCCAACATCGCCGGAGACACTATCGACGAGTACGCGCAGATAGCAGCCGTGCTCGATGCAGCGCCGGGCGTGGCAGGCATTGAACTGAACGTGTCCTGCCCCAACGTTGCCCGCGGCGGCATGCACTTCGGCGCCGACCCCGCGTCCGTGGGCAAGGTCGTACGCGCTGTCAAGCAGGCCACCTCGCTGCCTGTCATACCGAAGCTCTCTCCCAACGTCACCGACATCGTCGCCATTGCAAAGGCTGCCGAGGATGCGGGCGCAGACGCCATATCCATGATAAACACCCTACTCGGGATGGCTATCGACATCGAGGCGCGCCGTCCTGCGCTGGGCAATGTATTCGGCGGGCTGTCGGGCCCGGCCATAAAGCCCATCGCTCTGCGCATGGTATACCAGGTCGCGCAAGCCATCGACCTGCCAATCCTGGGCGGCGGCGGCATTGTGTGTGCGCGCGATGCCATCGAGTTCCTGATGGCCGGCGCCACCGCCGTATCGATAGGGACAGGCACGTTCGTCGACCCCGCGCTGGCCATGGATGTGATAGACGGGATACGGGACTACCTGGCCCGGCGCAACCTGAGCAGCGTAAGTCGGATAGTGGGCGCGGCGATAGCGTAGCGCCGGCACCGGTCGTCGACCGCCGATCGCGGCCCTCGGCCGGCATTCAGCCGCACTGGGCAGAACCGGCCCAGTCCCAAGATGAAAGGAGCGCGACAGATGCAGGCGAAAGACCGAATCATACTGGCCCTCGATGTAGACGACGCAGAAGAGGCTATGTCGCTCGTGCGGCAGCTCGCTCCGCATGTAGGCGCCTTCAAAGTGGGCATGCAGCTTTTCAACAGCATCGGCCCTGATATCGTCAGGCAGATACACGGCGCAGGCGGCCGTGTCTTCGTCGACCTCAAGTTCCACGATATCCCCAACACCGTAGCCTCCGCGTCCCGCGTCGTCGCTAGGCTGGGCTGTTTCATGTATACCGTGCATGCAGCGGGCGGCAGCGTGATGATCCGGGCAGCCGCTGACGCGCTTCGCGCCGAAATAGGGGATGGCCTCGGCGAACTGGGCGACCGGAGCCGACTGGGCAGACTGGCCGCCCCAGGCAAAGCCGCGCCGATCATGCTGGCCGTCACGGTGCTGACCAGTATCGACCAGCGCCAGCTGGAGGAGGAGTTGCTGATCACCGGCGTGTCGGTTGAAGGCGCTGCCGTGCGCCTTGCGAGCATGGCCGAAAGGGCCGGCGCGGGCGGCGTGATCTGTTCGCCGCACGAGATAGCGGCAGTGCGCGCTGCGTGCGGGCCCGACTTTGCCATAGTGACCCCCGGAATCCGACCTGCATGGTGCGGCGCGAACGACCAGAGGCGGATCACGACCCCGCAGGACGCAGTCGGACTGGGCGCAGACTACATCGTCATTGGGCGGCCCATAACCCGCGCGCCCCACCCGGCCGAAGCGGCCATGCGCATCGCCGAGGAGATCGAACAGGCGGCGGATGCGTCCTGACGCCTCGATACCGCGATAGCGATGCCCTGCGACCCTACTACAGCGCACTATTTCACACATGGAGGTCCGAGACATGACTAATGCGAAGTCCAACGCCCTGCTGACCAGGGACGAATCGCTCGACATCTTCACTTCCTCCGGCGCCCTGCTGCGCGGGCATTTCATATTCACCTCCGGGCGGCATGGCGATACCTACATGCAATGCGCGCAGGTGCTCAAGCATCCAGAGCACACCGAAAGGCTGGCGAAGCACCTGGCCGACCACTTCAGGAACGACGGGATCGACCTAGTCGTCGGCCCCGCCATGGGCGGCATCATCGTGGCATACGAAGTGGCCAGGCAACTGGGCACAATCGGCCTGTTCGCCGAGCGCCAGGATGACGCGATGACACTGCGCCGCGGCTTCTCAATCACGCCGGGCCAGCGAGTGCTGGTGGTGGAGGACGTGGTGACCACCGGAGGGTCAGTCCGCGAAGTGATGGAGGTCGTGAGGGCACACCAAGGACACGTAGCCGGAGTAGGCGTCTTGGTAGACAGAAGCAACGGCGCCATAGACTTCGGTGTCAAGCAGACCGCGGTCCTTTGCATGGAAATCCCTTCGTGGGAAGCCTCCGCATGTCCACTCTGCCGCGAGGGCAAGCTCCCGGCCGAAAGGCCTGGAAGCCGGGCATCGCAGGGCACGGCGAGATAATTGTTCACATTTCCTTAACTCAGAGGTCGCGACTGTTAACACTTCTGGCACCTCCCTGCAAACAGGCTATGTCATGCTCTGTGTGGATCCAACTACGGTGCAGGGAGGTTAGGCAGAATGCAATCCAGGTTCAGTCGTTTCGCCGTATCTGTTCTGCTAATGGCCGCGGCGGCTGTCACGCTCATCGCGTGGCCCGGCGCGCCCGTCCAGTCAGCCCGAGGAGTACAAGTCACCATCCAGGGCTCCACCACGCTGCTCCCATTTGTGCAGGCAGCAGCGGAGGAGTTCACGTCCAAGAACCCATCGATCTCCGTATCTGTCAGGGGCGGCGGATCGGGCAATGGCCTGGCGGCGCTGATCGACTCGACGGTGCAAATCGCCATGGCATCCCGTTTCATCAAGCCTGAGGAAGTTCAGAAAGCTGCAGCGCGCGGCGTGTACCCCGTACCCATCAGAGTCGCTCTCGACGGAATCGGAGCGATCGTGCACCCCAAGAACCCAGTCAGCAGACTCACCCTGAGCCAGCTCAAGTCGATATACACTGGCGAGGTCACCAATTGGAAGCAGCTAGGCGGACCCGACCTCAAAGTAGTCCCGGTATCGCGCGATACCAGCTCAGGCACGTACGAAGTGTGGTCAGAGCGCGTAATGGGCGGCGCCAGGGTAGTTGGCAGCGCCCTCATGCAGGCGTCAAACGCGGCAGTGGCCGACATCGTGGCGCGCACTCCGGGAGCCATCGGCTATGTTGGACTTGGATACGTGTCGTCCTCTGTCAAGGCGGTTCAGGTGGGCGCCTCTGCCAAAGCGTTCATAGAACCCTCCCTTACCACAGTGCAGTCTGGGCAGTACCCCATCGCGAGAGAGCTGTTCGTGTTCACCAACGGGTGGCCTGAAGGCGATGTGGCGAGCTTCATCAATTTCCTGCTCAGCTCGGAGGGGCAGAGGATCGCCAGGGGCGAAGGGTTCGTGCCCATGTGGTAGCCGGAGTCGAAGCCTATGCAGTTCGCGGCGCTGGCAGCCGGAACACCGGTCGTCGGCGCTGGCGCCGCCGCCAGCGCCGGCTCTCCGAGACTGCAGTCCACACACTGCTAGCCGCAGCGGCTGCATCGTCGCTGGTCTTTCTGATGAGCATGATCCTCGTGATCTTCCAGCAAGCCGCTCCGGCTGTGATAGCCATCGGCCCGGCTGAGCTGATCTTGGGCAAGGATTGGTACCCGACCAGCGATCCGCCGTCTTTTGGAGCGCTACCCCTGCTGGCGGCCTCGGCCGCAGTCACCGTGGGGGCAATAACGATAGCAGTCCCGCTCGGGCTACTATCAGCCTTGTTCATCTCGCAGATACTGCCCTCGCGGGCCAGGAGCATCATCAAACCAGCCGTAGAGTTGCTTGCCGGACTGCCGTCTGTGGTCTACGGACTGTTCGGGATGGGGCTTATCGCCCCGCTGACAATGCGCGTATTCCGTCTTCCCACAGGGCTTACAGCGTTCACAGCGTCAATCGTGCTCGGCATTATGGCGCTGCCGACCGTTGCCGCAGTCGCCGAGGACGCCTTTTCTTCAGTCCCTCGGGCCTACAAGGAAGCGTCTCTGGCCCTGGGAGCGACGATGTGGGAGACGATCAGCAAGGTACTCGTGCCGGCCGCGGCGCCGGGCGTGGTCGCAGCCGTGCTACTCGGCGTGGGAAGAGCCATGGGCGAAACCATGGCAGTGCTCATGGTGGCGGGAGGAGCGGCGGTGATCCCGCGTTCGATGTTTCAGCCGGCAAGGCCGATCACCGCCACAATCGCCGCCGAGATGGGCGAGACTCCTGTGGGGAGCCTCCACTATCACTCCCTGTTTGCTCTGGCGGCGATGTTATTCATCATGACAGCAGCCTTCAATTTCGCAGCCGAAGTGCTGGCTCGCAGATTGAGGACGCAGATTGGGGGAGACGCGAGATGACAGCTACTACCATCAAACATCGCAAGCGGACTCAGACTGTGATGCTCGCAGTCATGGCCGCATCGCTCATCATCACCTTGGGATTCCTCGTCGCGCTCCTGACGTTCATCGGAGCGCGCGGCTTGCCAGTCGTGAGTTTTGAGTTCATCACCCAGATGCCGCGGCGGGCCATGACGACCGGCGGCATAATGCCGGCCATACTCGGGACCCTCTACCTGGTGATCGGGTCAGGGAGCATATCTACACTTCTGGGCGTGGCGACAGCCGTATACCTCGCTGAATACGCACACAACGGGACCATTGTCCGACTCATCCGGATAGGCATCGACAACCTGGCTGGAGTACCCTCCGTGGTGTTCGGCCTATTCGGACTGGCCGTGTTCGTGAAGCTTCTCGGTTTCGGGGTATCGATCCTGTCGGGCTCGTTGACGCTGGCGATAGTGGTGCTGCCCACCGTGATCCGGTCGGCTGAAGAGGCGATTCGCTCGGCGCCTCAGTCCTACCGCGAAGCATCGCTGGCGCTCGGCGCCACCAAGTGGCAGACGGTGCGATACGCAGTCCTGCCATCTGCAGTGCCTGGGATACTGACTGGGTGTATCCTTGCGGTTGCCCGCGCCGCAGGCGAAACCGCGCCGATAATGCTCACTGCGGCCACTTTCTTTACGACCCGTCTTCCGAGCTCCATCTTCGATGAAGCCCAGGCGCTGGCCTATCACATATTCGCTCTGGTCACTGAGGGAACCCGCCCTGAGGCACAAGCGCCCATCGCCTACGGAGCGGCTTTTGTCCTTCTGGCTTTGGTCGTGGGGTTGAATGCGGCGGCGATCGCGCTTCGTGCAAGATACGAGAAGAGCTAGTAGGTCTCGCGGCGACCTGTGACCATGTAGATGACCCGTTCGCCTATGTTGGCGGCGTGATCTGCGATACGCTCGAGAAACCTTGCAACAAAAAGGAGATTCACAGCCTGAGTGCTCACGCTCTCGTCGCGGCCGGCCACGATGAAACCCATAAGCTCGTCGAAGAGAGCCTCGTACATGCTGTCCACAGCATCGTCCTTCCGGCACGTTGCCCGCGCCAGCTCCGCGTCGCGCGATACGAATGCGTCCAGGCTACCCTTGATCATCTTCTGCGACAGCGCGGCCATCCCGGGGATGTCGATCAGCGGCTTGATCAGGGGCTGGACGCCGATTCTCGCAGTCACTTCGCTGATATTCACAGCATGGTCGCCCATGCGCTCAAGATCGGTCACGATGGAGATAGCAGTCGCGACCAATCGCAGATCCCTCGCCATGGGCTGCTGAAGAGCCAGAAGGTTGACACATCTCTGTTCCACCCCACGCTCCATCCCGTCGATGGCCGCATCGTCGTCGATCACCATCCGCGCCTGCTCCAGGTCTTGCCGCGCGAGCGCTTCAACTGACGCGCGCACTGCATTCTCCACCATGCTCCCCATTCTCAGAATATCCTGATTCAGGGCCTCAAGCTCCGCTTCATATGCACGTCTTCTCATTTCGCACGCTCCTCTGCCTCAGGCGTGTTGCGGCACATTCGATATCCAGCTGCTTGCTTGTACCTGCTCAGCCGAAACGCCCTGTGATGTAGTCCTCGGTCCGCTTATCCTTCGGGTTTTCGAAGAGCTCTCGGGTGTCGCCATACTCCACTAGGCTACCAGCAAGGAAGAAACCCGTCTTGTCAGATACGCGCGCAGCCTGCTGCATATTGTGCGTCACTATCACGATGGTGTAGTGGCGCTTGAGCTCAGTCATCAAGTCTTCTATGCTGGATGTGGATATGGGATCGAGAGCGGACGCAGGCTCATCCATAAGCAGCACTTCAGGCTGGACCGCAAGCACTCGGGCTATGCAAAGCCGCTGCTGTTGCCCCCCTGACAGGCGTAGGGCCGGTTCGCGCAACCTATCTTTGACCTCGTCCCACAAAGCCGCTGCACGCAGGCTCTTTTCCACGACAACCGGAAGGTCTCGCGTTCCGACAAGCCTGTGAATGCGCGGGCCGTAAGCGACATTGTCGAAGATGGACATTGGAAACGGATTCGGGCGCTGAAAGACCATTCCCACGCGCTTGCGCAGCTCAACAAGGTCCACTCCTTGCCCGTACACGTCTTGGCCATCCACTGTGACCGAGCCTTGCACCCGGAAACTGGGCACAAGATCGTTCATGCGGTTAATGGTTCTCAGGAACGTGGACTTGCCGCAGCCCGACGGCCCAATCAACGCTGTGATGGCGTGTTGCTCTATGAGCATTGAGACGTCCCTTATTGCATGGAGTTCGCCGTAGAATGCGTCAAGACACACAGTCTCAATCTTGGCCGGCACAGTTGCTCGCGACACCACAACACCCCTGCTTGATTATCTCATCTGAGCTTTTCGAGGTTGTGTTGCCATTGTGAATAGCTGTTAGGGACATGTTAAGACTATGTTAACTGACGTGCGGAGGCTCCGGCCCGGAGCCTGGAGCGACATCCGCCGCCGGAAGGACGAACGAGAACGTGCTGCCTTCGCCGAGACGGCTCTCGACCGATACCCGCCCTCCGTACCGCTCGACTATGTGCTTGACTATGGAAAGGCCCAGCCCAGTGCCGCCGGCATGACGGGACCTCCCCTTGTCGACCCGGTAGAATCTCTCAAACAGCCGCGGCAGGTGCTCGGGAGCGATTCCTATCCCTGTATCAGCCACGTTAACGCGCACGCAAGGCCGCACGCCCGCGTCGCCCGTCTCCTGCGCCTCCAGCGATGCACTGACGGCGATCTCGCCTCCACCGGGCGTGTAGTTGACCGCATTGCCCAGCAAGTTTACCAACACCTGGCACAGAAGAGACTCATCCGCCGCGAGCTCGGGCAGGTCCCCGGGGACGTCAAGCGACACGCGTATCCGCTTGCGCTCCGCGCTTTGGACCACAGCTTGCAGAGCCGCATCCACTGCGACACGTAGCGAGACGGACGTTGCCTTCGCAACCGCGCCGCTCGATTCCAGCTTGGACAGGTCCAGAAGATCCGAGACTATCCGCGCGAGCCGGTCCGTCTCCTGACCGATGATGCCCAGGAACCTGGCGAGCGTCTCCGGACTGTCCATTGCCCCGTCCAGTAGGGTGTCTACAAACCCTTTGATCGAAGTTATCGGAGTGCGCAACTCGTGAGAAACGTTGGACACGAAGTCGCGGCGAACGCGTTCAAGCCGATGCAGATCCGAAACATCCTGCAGTACAGCGACTGCGCCCCCGCGAGTTAGCGATGCCTCCTGGATAGGCGCCGCATGGATCCTCACATGGCGCCGGAAGGGCGAAACAAGCTTGATCTCGCGCACGTCATGCTGGCCGGCAGCGCCCGCTTCGAGCGCGTCGGCCAGATCGTGATTGCGCACCGCCTCCAGAACGTGCCTGCCAATGGCAGCGTCCTGCGAGATTCCCAGCATCTCACAGGCAGCTCGGTTCACCAGGATCACACGGTACGAACCGTCGACGGCAAGCACGCCATCGGTCATCGCCAGCAGGATGGCCTCCATGCGGTTCTTCCGCTCCACAAGCTCGCCGGTGCTCCGCTTCACCTCGTCGGCCATGTAGTTGAAGGACGATGCAAGTTCCCGCAGCTCAACGGCACCCCTCTCTGGGAGGCGCCGATCGAACTCTCCTCGGGCGATCTCGCGCGCGGCTGCCGCCAGATCACTAAGCGGGCGACCGATGCCGGCAGCAAGGAGCAAGCTGAGAGCAAGACCGGCAATGACGGCTATCGCAGCGGCTGAAATCGCAAATCGGCGAACCGCAGCTGAGGATGCCTGAACCTGGGAAAGAGGCATGGCTACCCGGACATATCCCAGAAGCTCACCGCTTGAGGCACTGACCGGGACGGCGATGTACCGCTGCTCGACGCCAAGACTGCCGCTGTAGCGAGTCACAAGACCCATGCCGCTTCGGGTCGCCTCGAGTATCTCGGGGCGGTGCGCATGGTTCTCCATTGAGGTTGGGTCAGCTTCAGAATCGCCCAGAACCGCGCCGTCAGAGGCGATCACGGTTATTCGCAGGCCGGCCTGCCGGCCCAGCGAGTCTGCGAGCGGATCAATGCTCGATAAGCCGTCTTGCTGATCACTCGAGCTCCCGAGCAGCGAAGGCCTGAAGGCCTCGGCTGCCAGGCGTGCGTGCGCCCGAAGTTCGTCGTCGACGTGCGTAAGGAAGTAGCGCCGAGTGGCACCCGTCATGTAGACAGCTATCACCGATAGCGAAATTACCGCTACCAGCAGATACGTAAGCGCAAGACGTTGGCGATAGCCCAGACGCGATTCAATCAAACGAAAGCCCCGCTCTCTTGTTCAGGATTGTGGATCTAGCTGAACTTGTATCCCACACCGTGAACGGTGTGTATGTATGCAGGGTTCCCATCGTCTGATTCGACTTTCTGGCGCAGACGCCGTATGTGAACATCAACTGTGCGCGTATTACCCGCGTAGTCATACCCCCATACCTTCTCAAGCAGCAACTCACGCGTGAGCACCCTTCCCGCATTGGCCGCGAGGAATCGGAGCAGCTCAAATTCCTTTGGAGTCAGATCGACCCGCGCGCCCCCCACTTCCACCTCAAACCTGTCTCCATCGATCACCAGATCGCGCACGCGGATGACGTGGACCCCCCGTTCGTCCTGGCCGGACTGAGAATCCATGGCCTGACGCCGCAGTATCGCCTTGACTCTCGCCACCAGCTCACGCGGGCTAAACGGCTTCGTTACGTAATCGTCAGCTCCGATGGAAAGCCCGAGCACTCGGTCAAACTCGTCAGTCTTTGCAGTCAGCATTATCACGGGAACCTGGCTGCCGCGCCTGATGGCCTGGCATACTTCAAGCCCGTCCATGCCGGGGAGCATCAAGTCCAAGATCACCAAGTCAAACCGGTCGCTTCGGAAGGCGTCAAGCGCCGATTCGCCATCATAGGCCCGCGCGACCTCGAAACCCTCCTTCTCCAAGTTGAACTGAACCAACTCTACTATGGAGGGCTCATCATCCACCACCAGCACCTTCCGAGCCACGATACCACCTCCAACGCCGCTGCTGCACACACATCGAACCCGCTTCGATTATACCATCAGTCCGCCCATACACTGCATCCGATCGCGGCGAAGTCGCTGTCATACGACCATATGTGCAGCTTGAGCTGCGCAGCCAGAACGGCGGTGGTACAGTCAGTGAGCGACAGCTTCAGGCCGGGATGGCGTGTGAATAGCTCCCAGGCCTTTCTCTCTATGGGCTCAGTGATCCACGCCAAATGGAGCCGACTGCACTCCTGCGACTGATCGATGATTTCGCGAAACGATACGGCAACCTCGTAGCCGGCGCGCATGCGCAGCCAGGTCACGGTTTCGTCCACTATGTAGTTTGACGTGACAACCAGGGCATTGCCCGCCAGTAGCCCGGCAAATGCGCCCTCCGCGTGAATGTGATGAGCGTCTTTGAGTGCCAGCAGCGCTATCCACGCGCTCGTGTCCACGAACACCTTCACTGCCCGCACCCCTCACGGCCCTCACGGCCCTCGCGGCCCTCGCGGCCATCAGCGCTGCGATCACAGCCTTCCGAGCTCTCGGCGCCATCGGACGGCGCGTAGATATCACGATCATGCTCGCGGCTGCCATCGACGGCTTTGCAGTCAACGTCAACAGACAGCAGCCTCGCCAGCGGGTTGTCGCTTCGGTCAGCATCCTTGGCCGCCTTTGCCACGTACTCTCCCAGTGCTTCTCTTATGATGTGCGATTCCGAATTCCCCGTCGCCAGAGCAAGCTTGCTGAGGTGTTCATCGAGCTCGGGGGTTAGGTAGATCTGCTTACGCCGTAGGTCCATGTCGCACCCCTCCCGTCATGATGTTATAGGCACTGTAACATCGTTTTCCAATAACGTCAAGCCAGATCCGGCGGTAATCCAGATCCGGCGGTAGATCGCTGTGCCTCCCTATTCTCTCCCCCTCGCCGCCACCTCGTCCGACCGCCAGGCACCGCGCATCGAAGCAACTGGCATGTGTTGGGCCCATGCCGACGTTTCGGCCGGACCCTCCAGGTTCCCCAGAGCAGCCTGCCTTATGATCCCGTACAAGCGTTCTGTATGTGCTTGCGCCGCGTGGAGTGCTATCATTGGTATCGACGCAATACGGCGCAACGTCTGGAGGAATGAGCAGATGCACGTAGTGACGGATAGCGGCGCGGATTTCCTACCTGAGCAGCTGGGCGAGAGCGAACTGAGTATAGCTCCGCTAACGCTCGCCATCGCAGGACGCGTCTACAAGAGCGGCATCGACATCACCCCTGAAGGATTCTACCGCCTGCTGCACGAGACTCAGGATTTCGCGACAACGTCTCAGCCATCACCTGGCGACTTCGCTGACATTTACCGGGCAGCGGCAGAGACCGACAAGGAGATCCTCTCCATCCATATGTCCTCGGGGCTAAGCGGCACACTGAACGCCGCCCGCATGGGGGCCGCGGCCGTGCCCGAAGCCGATGTTGCCTTCTACGACACACGAACCCTTTCAGCCGGGTCAGGCTGGCACGTTGAAATGGCCCTCCGGGCAGTGCGAGCGGGATGGGGCAGAGGGCGCATCCTGTCTATGCTGGAGCAGGTCTCGTCCGCCACGGAGACACTCTTCACCCTCCCCACGCTCCGGTATCTCATCCACGGCGGACGCATTAGCCATCTCAAAGGCCTTCTGGCTCAGGTGCTCAACATCAGGCCGGTGATCGGCGTTGAGAAGGAAGGCGGAACCTACGTCACCCGGGGGCAGGCGAGAACCTTCGACGGAGCATTAGTCCGCCTTGCAGATTTCGCAACGAGCTTGGTGGGGCAAGGAGCTAAGGTCAGGGCGCAGATAGTGCACGGCTACAACCCCGAGGGCGTAGCCAGGCTCCGAGCCGAAATCGAAAAGCGCCTCAACGTCAAGTGGCTTGGGACGACTCAGATCGCTCCTGTTCTGGGCGCGCACACAGGCCCAGGCGTGGTCGGGCTGATCCTCGCTCGCGAAGACGCGCTTCCGTCTATTGGGTAGTTTCTACAGGATATAGAGGATCGCCAGCACGAGAAGGATCACGGCAATGGATATGCCAATGATCGTAAGCATCCGCATTAGGAAAGGAAGAGGATCTGCCGACAGGCGGAGCAAGACGTCATCGACGATGCGCTGAACAGGCTCAGGGAGGAACTCGCTGCCCAGAGTGGAATCGTACTCTTTTCGCCTTTCGGCGTGACTGAGCACATCGTGGGCTTCCACGAGTTCGGCAAATGCCTCCGCAGCGCCCGGGTCGCCGCACACATCGGGATGGCATGTGCGAGCCTTGGCGCGATAGGTAGCGCGTACCTGATCGGTGCTGGCGCGGCGGCTTACACCGATGATTCTGTAATAGTCCTTCCTTTGGCGCTCTTTCATCCACGCACCCACCCTCCGGTGGTGCACGGATTCGTCGCATCGGCAGCGCGTTCCTGCTTGCCTGGGATAATCGCGACTATTGCGCCTATTCCCCGCTCACCTGGCGCATTCCCCGCCTGCGCCGCTCGCCGTGGCGACGGCATGAGGAAGAGCGGGAACCAGCACCTCCAGGCATTCTCGAACCGCCCGGGGGCTGCCCGGCAGATTTACAATGAGGACGCGACCGCGCGTGCCTGCAACAGCCCTGCTCAGCATGGCATGCGGGGTCTTGGCCATGCTGGCCGCCCGCATGGCCTCGGGGATGCCGGGGGCCAGTCTGTCCAGAACCGCAAGGGTTGCCTCAGGGGTGACATCGCGAGGAGAAAGCCCGGTACCGCCAGTGGTGAGAATCAGGTGCACTGCGAGCTTGTCGGCCATCCGGCGAAGCTCTTCGGCTATGACATCGAACTCGTCGGGCACGACTTTCCGCTCAACCACAGCACCGATGCGGGATATGATTCTCTCTATCTCCGCGCCGCTTGAGTCCTCTCTTTCGCCGCGGGCGCCTTTATCGCTCACAGTCAGCACAGCTACTCGCACGGGATCGAGCACCCTGATGCTGTCGCCGCCGCTCACCACGCCTCCCCGGACCACCTTGGCAAACACGCCTTCATGGGGCATTACGCATTCTCCCACTTGCTGAAAAATGGCGCACCCAGCGTGGCATTCCTTGCCGATCTGGGTCACCTCAAGCAGCGCCTCCGGACCCACCGCCAGCCGGGTTCCAATAGGAAGGCTGGGAAGATTCAGCCCACGCGCGGTGATGTTCTCCGCGAAGGCGCCCGGGCCCACGTCAAGGCCCTTGGCGCGCATCTTGGCTATGCTCTCTTCAGCGAGCAGGCTGACCTGCCTGTGCCACGGACCCGCGTGGGCATCGCCGTCGAGTCCATGGTTCTCTATGAGGTTGGCTTGGCCCACATCCTGCTTGGGCACTCCCTTTGTTTCACTGGTGCATACAGCTGTTACAATGCCTTCCACTACTGCTCTGCCTCCCGCTCCTGCTTGAGATCCTCCGCGCGTCGAAACACACCGCTCTTACCGCCTGACTTGTACACCAACCTGAGCTGGCCTATGACCATGGACCTGTCGACCGCCTTGCACATGTCGTAGATGGCGAGGGCGGACGTCGATGCGCCGCACAAGGCCTCCATCTCGGCGCCTGTCCGGCCCAGGGTACGCACTGTGACCTGGACATCCACCGCGGACGCTTCATCATCAACAGCGAAATCCACATCGATGCCTGTGAGGGCGATTGGATGACACATGGGAATCAATGAAGACGTGTTCTTGGCGGCCATGATCGCCGCTACGCGGGCGACTCCGAACACCTCGCCCTTCGGGCCTTCGCCTCTTTGGACCAATGCCAAAGTGCGGGGGGCCATCGTCACCCTGCATCTGGCCACGGCCTTGCGGACTGTTTCGGGTTTGTCGGATACATCGACCATGCGTGCCTTGCCCGACTCGTCTATGTGGGTGAGGCCAGGGGCTGTGCCCAGGGCCGAGCCCCCGCCTCCTTCGGTCGAAACCATCGCAAAGCCTCCCTGAAGTTTCCTTATCCCTGCGTCTCTCAGAGTCCAGTCTACCCGCCGATCTGCGACAGAGGGCGGGCCGCCCAGCCTCCGTCGCTGCCCCGCGCTCTGCCGCTGCCGGGCTTCATCATCACCGCCCGGCGGATGAGGTCAGCTACGGCGTCGTCGGCGGCATCGCGGAGGGCTGCCCTCACGTCTATCGCTGCCTCTGAGAGCAAGCATGGCCTCAGCATGCCGTCAGCGGTCAGACGGATCCTGTTGCACCTGTCGCAGAACTCGTCGCCGTCTCGGGAAATGAAACCCACGCGCCCCAGCGCGCCGCGAAGCCGCAAGTAGCTGGCGGGGCCGGCATCGCCCCGCTGGCGTTGGGCACCGTCTGGGCCGTCCTGCCCCACTTCACCTACAGCGCCGAGCGCCAGCACGCGCCGTCTGATCTCGTCCATGGGGACTACGTATTCTTGCCCGTAGAGGCCGCCGTTTCCCCAGAACGGCATGAATTCTATGAATCTTACGTCCCAACGGCGCTTGAGGGTGAGGGCGGCAAGGCTCTCGATCTCGTCGGAGTTGACGCCGCGAAGCACCACTGCATTGAGCCTGATTGGACTGAGCCCGGCGCGCTCTGCTGCAGCGATGCCGGCCAGGGCCGACGACAGGTCGCCTCGCCGCGTCAGATTTGCGTAGGTGTCGGCCTTGAGCGAGTCCAGGCTGATGTTAATCCGGGCCAGTCCCGCCCTGGCCAGTTCGTCTGCCACCGGCTCAAGCATGGTGGCGTTGGTCGTCATTGATACGTCGCGTATCCCTGGCATCGCCGCGACCGCGCGCACCAGAGCGACCACGCCCTTCCTGGCCAAAGGTTCACCGCCTGTGATCCGCACTTTCGATATGCCCAGCCCGGAAGCTATTCGCACCACACGGGCAAACTCCTCCATGCTGAGCATCTCGTCATGGGTCTTGGGCCTGACCCCTTCGGCGGGCATGCAGTACACGCATCTCAAGTTGCACTTGTCGGTGACCGAGACTCGCATGTAGGTTATTCGGCGCCCGAATCCATCGACCAGATCGCTCAACCCTGCCACACAACCTTCCCAGTATCCGAAAGATCGTAACCGCCAAGCTCGAGCACGGCGCGCCTGAACTCGTCGGACCTCACCACCGTAAGCAGCGCGGCCATCTTGTCAGACTTCAGAAACTCCTTGGTTGTGAGCAGATCGTATCGTTCAGTCGACATCGGGATGAAATCTAGCCCTAAGGCATGAGCCGCGCTGTGAATGCCCAGCCCCACGTCTGCCGCGCCATTGGCCACGGAAGCCGCGACCCCCATGTGGGTGTACTCCTCGTGGGAGTAGCCCCTAACCGCATCTGGGTTGATGCCGAGTTTGCCAAGCTCCATATCGAGCAGAACCCTGGTGCCCGCGCCTCTCTGCCTGTTGACGAAAGCTACATCCGCCCGCGCAAGGTCGCCGAACCCGCCAATGCCCTTGGGATTGCCCGTGGGCACGATGAACCCCTGTTCACGGTGGACCAGGTTCACCAGGGCGTAGTCTTTCGCCGCGAGCAGCCGCTTCACGTAGGGGACGTTGTACTCGCCGGTCTCTTCGTCGATCAGGTGTGTGCCCGCGATGTGGGCCTCGCCCCTTCGCATGGCCATAAGCCCGCCCATGCTGCCTACATGCGCCGACGACAGACTCATGCCGGGGCAGGCGCGGGCCAGAAAGGTCGACAGGATGTCCAGGGCCAGATCGTGGCTGCCGATGGCTACAATGGTGCGCTTGATCTGGTCCAAGCTGCGCAGCAGCTCCACCTGCACCGCGGCGCCTTCGTCGATGCCCTGGGCGGAAGGGGGAACTTCCACGATTCCATCAGCCTTCACAAGCGACATTATCGCGCCAGCTCCGCGCGGCAGCGGAGTGACCACAAGCTTGCCTCCTACATCTCCCACCTTGACCCTGACGAATTCCCGAACACCGGGCGTGGACACTATGCGCCGCGTGGCGACGGCACTCGCCCGGGGCCTCGCCTCCACAGGACGCGCCAGCATCCTGGCGATGAGTGGCTTCAGGAACAGCTCGCACGCAAGCGCCGCCGACACGGGGTAGCCTGGCACGCCAATTGCGGGGCGACCATCGACCATGCCCAGAATCGTGGGTTTGCCCGGCTTGATGGCAACCCCGTGCACGAGAACTTCGCCGAGCCTGCCTAGGACTGCGCTGGTGTAGTCCTCTCGTCCCGCTGATGACCCGGCGTTCACAATCACGATGTCGCCCCCGCCCTCTGCGGGATCTTCTGCGGCAGCCTGCCGCACCGCCTGTGTGATCGCATCGAAATCGTCGCGCACGATCTCGTGGAAGACCGGTTCGCCGCCCCACTCGCTGACCAACCCGCCGATGAGCCTGGAGTTGAACTCAACGATGTCCCCCGACTTCAGTTCGGAGCCTGGGGCGACCAGCTCATCGCCTGTGGGGATTATCACGACCCTGGGCCGCCGTCGCACTTGCACCTCAGTCGCTCCGGACGCGAGCATGGCGCCGATATCCGCCGCCCGGATCACGTGGTTCTCCGGGAGCACGAGTTCGGTGGCGACGATGTCCTCGCCTACGGTGCGCACATGCTGCCAGGGCTTTGCCGGCGCGATGATTGTGACGGCCTTGTCGGTCGTTTCCACTAAGTCTTCGACCATGATGACAGCGTCGAATCCGAAGGGCAGTGGATCGCCTGTGTCCACCATGACAGCGTCCTCGCCCAGGTCAAGCGTCACAGGACGCCGTTCGCCGGCCGCGAAGGTTGCGGCCGACTTGACGGCCGCTCCGTCCATGGCGCATGCATGGTAATGAGGCGACGAGATCCCGGCGAACACCGGCCGCGCGGTGACGCGCCCCAGAGCAGCGACATCCACGGCAATCGTCTCCCCCGGAAGAGCAGCCCCTCCTACAGCTCGCGCGACCCCGTCCGCCTCCTCCTCGAGCGCAGCGAAGAACTTGCGCACCGCCTCTTCAACCAGCACTTCATTCAGATAGACATCGCGTTTCGCGTCACTCACCTCCACAATCACCCCACGCCAGCACGGCGACGGTGTCGCCCTCCTGGACTCCTTCTGAACCCGCCGGTATTCTCGCCACGGCAGCCGCTCTGACCAGGCCTGATATGAGCGCGGACTTGCCGAATACCGGGTCGGCCCAAACCTGGCCGTTGCGCAACGCGATCTTCACCGACACGTATTCCTCTCTGCCCGCGGCGCTAGCTACATTGGCTCCCATGCGCGCCGCCATTTCGCGCCTTCTGGGTTCGGCCCCCATCCATCTGTCAATGGCGGGCTCGACGAAGAGCCTGAAGATGGTGAGACACGATACAGGGTGGCCCGGCAGACCGAACACGGGCACGCCGTTCGCCACAGCCAGGATCGTGGGTTTGCCTGGCTTGACAGCGACCCCGTGCACCAGAACACCCGGTTTGCCTAGGGCGTCAATGGCCTGGCGCGTGAAATCTCGGGCCCCTATGGAGCTGCCTCCCGATACGATGAGCATGTCCACAGAAGACAGGCATTCACGCATCGCCTGGACAAGCACGTCGTAATCGTCGCGGACGATGCCGAAGATCTCGGGGCGCGCTCCTGCTAGGCTTGCGGCGGCGTACAGGGCATACGAGTTCATGTCGCGAACCTGGCCCGGTGCGGGCGTGTCGCCCACGCCCACCAGTTCATCGCCTGTGGAGATGATGCCCACTCTCGGGCCCGCCGACACCTCAACCTCCGACACCCCGATGGCGCCTAGCGCCGCGATGTCGTGCGCGCGAAGCCAACGCCCGCTGCGGAGAATAGTCTCCCCGCATGCCACGTCTTCGTCTGCGGCGACCACATTTTCGCCCGGGGCGACCGCCCGCAGCACGGCGATGGTCTTGCTGTCTAGCTTCTCCGTAAGCTCGACCATCACCACTGCATCGGCGCCGGCTGGGAGCATTGCTCCGGTTGCCGTGCGGACACACGAATGCCGGGGCAGCTCCATCTGGGCCGCCTGGCCCATGTGAACCTCTCCGGCCACGGTGAGAAGCGCCGGCAGCGCATCGGACGCGCCGAATGTATCGGCGGCTCGCACCGCATATCCGTCCATTGTGGATCTTGCGAATCCGGGCAGATCGGCGGGGGATGCCACATCGCGCGCCAACACTTGTCCTGCTGCATCAAGCAGAGGCACAGCCCGAGTAGCGCGTGGGCCGGGCTCTATGTAGTCGCGGAGCTTACTCCACGCCTCATCTCTGGGAGTCAGCGACAGGAAAAGCGGCGTCAACGCGGACATCGTGGACATCGTGGCCATCACCATCCTTACTCGAAAGCCATCTGGCAGAACGCAGCAGCTGTGCGAGAGCGCTCGCCGTTTCATCTGAGAGCACATCGCGGATGCTGCCGTCTGCCGCAATGCGTCCTTGGTTCAAGACAACCGTGCGATCGCCGAGGAACGGGATCTCGGTCACATCATGAGTCACGAAGACCGTGGCGGCACCCGTGGCG
>ENA-UOOR01001556-UOOR01001556.1-fermentation-metagenome-genome-assembly--contig:-NODE-1556-length-26532-cov-4.104695_pt1 | contig 26532 bp, 28 predicted proteins | sample MGYA00245780_ERZ724029 | MGnify/ENA primary metagenome ERZ724029 (study PRJEB28704, sample SAMN03018315) | fermentation metagenome | biome: anthropogenic terrestrial biome; feature: soil; material... | reverse complement strand
TTTATTACGTTTTCCATCCTGTCGATCGGCAGGTTTATTTCTGTCATCAATCCGTCCTTCTCTCCTGTAAATATCGGTCACGGGACAAAGGGGGTTTCAACCGCGATGTCTTCCCGGCACTCCGCCCGCAGCGTGACGATCAGAAGCCCGTTTTGCTTCGAAGCCGAGAAGGCGGAGGAAATCACCTCTCCCCTGCCGTCCATCTCCTGCTCCAGAACGCTGATCAGTTCTGCCTCAAGACTGCTTTCCAGGGCGGTCTCGTCCCGCGCAGTCCGAACCAGCTCATATTCCGGAAATTCCTCCCGGACAAGCGTGATGGGCAGCGTAAACACGCCCTCCAGCGCAAACGGATATTCCAAGGTTATTTTATCACAGGACCCGCTGTTTCCGCCAGTGTTTCGATAAAAATTAATCCGCTCGCCGCCCAGGTTCAGCGCCCAGCGGGAACCGGACCGTCCGGAATAGGCTTTCTCATAAGTGAAAAGCTCCGCCTGGGCCGTCAGCTCATACCACACGGCGGCTTCAATCTCGGCCATGGCGTGGACATGGCGCGTGTCGGCGTAAGGACTTTCCATCACGCCGGTGACAAGGGTTTCCCCCGCCACCACCGCGTTCCCCACTCCGACGGCGGGCCTGCCCTGGAGCACGTTCATTTTTTTTATTATACCCGTCTTTCGCGCGGTGACGCTCACCGGCGCGTCGTTGTCGATAATCTCCGGCTTGGGCACGCGTTCACGCACAATGACCTCCGCCCTGCTGTTTGAGACGTTTACCGTCATCCAGCGCAGCTCGGGTATTTTTAAAATCATGCTGTTCCTGATAAGATCGCTGGAAAAGTTCGGCCAGAAGCTCCCGATGGACACGCCGCATTCCTCCAGCGCACGCAAAATTTCGCCGTCCGACACCGCCTCATTTCCCGTCACCTCTATATCCCAGATATACAAGGACGACGCCCCGAGAATGAGCAAACAGATTGCCAGGCAGGCCAGCAGCATCCTGCGCCGGCGCAGCCGGCGCAGGAGGACAACCGACCCCCTCTTTTCCAAAGCCTTCACCGTGCAAAGGGACGATCCGGCAATGCGCGCCACTTTTTCCTGATCCGAGGAACGCACGGTGAATCGGACGACAAAATCCTCCGCCGGCTCCGCATCCCAGAAGTCAATGCCAGCCCTGGCCATGCGGTTGAGGATATTCGCGGGATACGCGCCTTTGGCCTCCATCCGGACACAGCCCATGAAAAGATTGACGATTTTCTCCATCATATCAACTCCAGCGAGATGACCGTGCCCGTCACAAGAATCGCGTCCCTGTCCATCGCGCACAGCTCCAGTCCGTCCCCGTTTATTCTGATGCGGATATTCCCGCCGCCTACCTCAATCCGGTCGCGGGCGTACTCCAATATCCCCCTGTGGTTTTCCACGAGCAGCCTGCGCCTGCCGACAACCGTGACCTTGACCGTTCCGGCCGCCTCCGCCGGCAGATCAAATTTTTCCGCCACTGCCTCGCGCCAGTCCATAATTCCACCCCCGTCAGAGAATCTTATGCCGCACCCGGAAAAATCATCACAGGACGCGCATATCATGGACAAGGGGTGATCATATGGAAAAAATCAGAAAGGCGATTTCTTATCTGTTTCTTATTATTGCGTTCGCCGCGCTGCTGCTCTGCTCCGGCGAAGTTCTGGACAGCGCAAAGCGCGGTCTGTCCCTGTGCGCCAAGATAATCGTTCCCTCGCTTCTGCCGTTCTTCATCCTCTCCTCCCTCATAGGAGACGTTGGGCTTCCAACATATCTGGGGAATATCTGCGCGCCTCTGATGTCCAGGCTTTTCGGGGTATCCGGCGCGGGCGCCGCCGCCTTCATACTCGGCGTCACCGGCGGTTATCCGCTTGGGGCCAGCGTGGTATCCGGCCTTGTCGCACGGAAAGAGATTTGCCGGGAAGAAGGGGCGCGGCTTCTGGCGTTTTGCAATAATTCCGGCCCCGCGTTCATCATTGGCGCGGCCGGAATCGGCGTGTTCCAAAGCTCCGGCGCGGGGCTTATGCTTTATGCCGCCCATGTTTTGGCGGCTGCGACCGTCGGCGTCCTGCTGTCCGGGGAGGGCAGGGCCAGGAAGGACAGCCGCGCCGCCGCCCGGCTGCCGGTACATATCAAGACGGTCTCCCTTGCAGAGGCGCTGCCCAACGCCGTGCGCACATCCGTCGCCTCGGTTCTGTCCATCTGCGGCTTTGTCGTCACCTTTACCGTCTGCGTGGGGGTATTGGACGCCGCCGGCATTTTCCCTCAGATCACGGGGGAACTGGCCCGTTTTTCCGGCCTGGGCCTTAGAGTATCCCGGGCATTGCTGACGGGACTGCTGGAAATCGGGAGCGGCATCGGCAGTCTGGAAGGCCTGTCCCCCACACCTGTAAATTTGGCGGCAGCCGCTTTCATCCTGGGCTGGGGCGGTCTGTCGGTGCATTTTCAGACCATCGCGGTGACGGCCGAAGCAAAAATTAATATCGCCCGGCACACGGCCGGGCGATTTCTGAGCGGTCTCATTTCTGCAATCTATGTCTTGGGTCTGTGCCTTGTGTTTTAAACGCCGGCAAAGGAGAAAACCACGCCGACGACGGCGCTGACCGCGATATAGAGGATCGGATGGAGCTTTTTCGTCGGCTTGACCAGATTCGTAAGCGTCCAGATCACAGCGGCAAGGAGCACGCCCCGCCACGACACCAGATCCGCCAGATTCCCGGTGGCCGCATACAGCTCCGTATTAAAAAGGGAGATGGTAATAACGAGGACACCCGCCGCCGCAATCAGGCCGGTGGAGGCCGGCCGAAGCCCGTAAAACGCCGCGTCGACGTACTTGTTCCCCTGAAACTTCTCCAACATCCTGGCCACAATAAGTACGATCGTCACGCCCGGTATGATCATTGCCATGGTTGCCGTGACCGCTCCCGGCAGCCCCGCCACAGTATAGCCCACATAGGTGGCCATGTTGATGCCGATCGGCCCGGGTGTGGATTCGCTTACCGCAATCATATCCGCCAGTTGCGTATATGTAAACCACCCGGTCTTATCCGAAACGTCATAAAGAAACGGCAGCGTCGCCATTCCTCCGCCAACCGCAAACAGGCCGATTTTAAAATATTCCCAAAAAAGATGCAGCAGAATCATTTCGCTTTTGCCTCCAAGCGTTTGATGACGTTTCCCAAAACCGCCGCCGCAATAACAAACACGACCGGAGACAGATCCGTAAACACGGACAGCCCGCAGACCACGGCAAAAATCGCTGCGCATTTCCAATCGATTATCGCGGTTTTCCAGAGCTTCACAACGGCGTTAATAATAAGAACCACAACGCAAATACGTATTCCCGCAAAAGCGTTTCGGACCGCCGGCACATCGGAAAACGCCGTAAGGGAAGCGGCAATGATCACAATAATCACCAAAGACGGAAAAACCGCGCCCAGCGCCGCTATGATCCCTCCCGGGACCCCCTTGCGCTTCTGCCCCACAAACACCGCGGTATTGACCATAATCACGCCCGGCAGGCATTGCCCCATGGCATAATAATCAATCATTTCGGCTTCAGTTATCCAGCCGCGCTTCTCCAGAACCTCCCGCTGAAGGATCGGAAGCATCGCGTATCCGCCGCCGAAGGTCATGGCCCCGACTTTGATAAAGGCAATAAACAGATCCAGATATTCCTTCATTGGCCCAACGTCCTTGCAAAGTCTTCATACCGCGCAATTTTCTCATCGCACTGGGATTGATCCGCACCCTGGGCGAGAATGTACACTTTGATTTTCGGCTCGGTTCCAGAAGGCCGGATAATGAACGACGTGGTGTCCTGCAGCTCAAAATACAGGACATTGGAGCCGGATATCTCCGTTTTGTCCACGATGCCCAGGTCGGCCACAGTTACTTTGCCGCTCTGGTAATCCCGCATGCGCAGCACCGGGCATCCGCCGATTTCCTTTGGAGGATTCGCCCGCAGCCCCGCCATGAGACAACGCATTTTTTCCAGCCCGTCAAGGCCCGGCATTACCAGATCAAGGGTTTTCTCCGCAAACCGGCCGTATTGTTTATACAGGTCTTCCATGGCGGCAATGAGGGTCTTCCCCCGGGAAAAATGATAGGCGGCCATTTCCGCGATCAGCACGCAGGCAGTGACCGCGTCCTTGTCCCGCACGTAATCGCCCATCATGTAGCCGTAGCTTTCCTCATAGGCCAGAAGATAATGATAGGCGTTTCCCCGGCGGCGATATTCCGCCAGCTTCTCCGCCATAAATTTAAAGCCGGTGAAAGTCTCGTCCACATGGACGCCGTTTTTCTCCGCCACCACCCGCACCATATTGGTCGTTACAATCGTCTTTATCAGCGCCGCGTTTTCGGGGAGCGTACCCTTTCTCCTGCGTGCGCCGATGATGTAGTCAAGCAGCAGAACGCCCATTTGGTTGCCGCTTATGGTATGATACGCCCCGTCTTCACCCCGCGCCATCACGCCAACCCGGTCTGCATCCGGATCGGTGCCGATAATCAGATCGCTACCCACGTTTTTGGCCAGTTCCACCGCCAGATAAAAGCCTTCGGGGTTTTCCGGATTCGGGCTTTTCACAGTGGGAAACGCCCCGTCAACCACCATCTGCCGGGGTTCGGGGTATAGATGCTTCACTCCCAGGCGACTGAGAGCCTCCGGAACCAGCTTGTATCCCGTGCCGTGGAAGGGCGTATAAACAATCTTCAGGTCATCCGCCACGCTCTTGACCACGTCCGGGTCGATCGCCTGCTCCATGACCTTTCCAAGAAAGGCTTCGTCCGTTTCGCCGCCCAAAAATTCAACAAGCCCCTCCGACACGGCCTCCTCAAAGGCCATGGTCGTCACATCGCGGAACACGTCCTTTTCCCGCATACCGGCGGCGATGGCCTCGGCATGCTGCGGCGGGAGCTGCGCTCCGTCCGACCAATAGACCTTATACCCATTGTACTGCTTTGGATTATGGCTGGCCGTAATGTTCAGCCCGGCGGCGGCGCCGTAATGGATCACGGCGAAGGAAAGCTCCGGCGTGGGCCGCAGCTCGTCAAAAATCCGCACATGAATGCCGTTGGCCGCCATGACCGCGGCAGCCTCCCGGGCAAAGCTCTCGCTGTTTTGGCGGCAGTCATAACAGATCACAATACCCTTTTCGCAGGCCGGCGCCCCCTCCGCCCTGATCACATCGGCAAAAGCCTGGGTAGCCCAGCGCACCACATGGACATTCATGCGGCGCAGTCCAATACCCATTTCGCCGCGAAGGCCGGCAGTTCCGAATTCAAGGGGAGCAAAAAAGCGGCTTTTTATCTCCGCTTCATCTCCCCCGATGGCTGAAAGCTCCCGCCACTCGTCCTCGCTCAGCGCGGGACTGTCCAGCCAATATTGATAGATTTGCTCATAGCTCTTCATCTTCAGGCACTCCTTCCATCAATGCTCGGGCATATTCCAGCATGGTTTCCGGCACAAAGATATCAACGCCCTCGGCGCTTATCCCCAGCACCAGCTTGCCAAAACCGCCGTAATGCGGAAACCGGCGCAGGCACGGCACGCCCAGGGACTCCAGCATGCCGATCAGCACGGCATCGCCCATATCCTTCTGACTGCTTGAGGCCAGAAACGCGGGCAAGACCGGCTCGCCTTTCTCATCCTTCGGCCACCGTTCGATCAGTTCCCCGGGAACATCCCGCCCCCATGTGAGTTTAATGCCGTCGTCCATAGCCTTCTCCTTACTTATGATAGCTTGAGCCTTCATTGATTGAGAGCGCCCTGTAAAGCTGCTCGGACAGCATAACGCGGGCCAGGTGATGGGGAAATGTCATGTCCGACATGGACAGCCGAAGACCGGCGGAATTCTTCACGCTCTCATGCAGCCCGAAAGAGCCGCCCACAATAAAGCACAGCCGCGACTCGCCATACGCCGCTTTTCCCGCAAGATACCCCGCCAGCGCCCCGCTGGAAAAACGCTCGCCCTCAATACACATGGCCACGGTGGAGGCTCCCTTCGGGATCAGCCTGCGGATCTCCGCCGATTCCCTTTCAAGCGCCGCTTCAATTTCTTTTTCGGACGGCCGCTCCGGTAAACGCGCCTCCGGCAGCTCGGCGGTTTCAAATCTGCAATATGCGCCAAGCCGCTTGGCATATTCCTCAAACGCCGCAATATAGTGTTTTTCGCGCATTTTTCCCACGCAGATCAGCTTTATCCCCAGCATCATCCCACCTCCAGGCCCAGCATTTCCGACGCCGGAGCAACCAGAAGCCGCGGATTTAATCCGGACGCGGCCAGCGTGCCGGACACGGCTGCATACGCCTTTTCCGGCGTATTGTTTTCCTGGCTGAGGTGACCCAGAATTACCGTTTGGGTACCGCTTTCCGCCAAAAAGCCGGCAAGCTCTCCGCTGACCGTATTGGATAGATGGCCCCGGTCCGAGAGTATCCGCCTTTTGAGAAAAACCGGATAAGGCCCGCGCCGAAGCATCTCCTCATCATGGTTAGCCTCGATGACCGCCGCCGATACGCCACAAAGCGCGCTGCGCACTTCATCCGTAACACAGCCCAGATCGGTGCAGACGCCGAAAGATATTTCCGCGTCTATGCGGTACCCCACGCTTTCCGGCGTATCGTGCATGGTGGAAAACGCGGTCACTCTGATATCGGCCAACGAAACTGGCTGCGAGCTATGTATTGTCTTCATCCGCCCCGCGATGCCCGGAAACATCTGCGTCAGGCGTAATCCCACTCTGGGCGGGGCAAATATGGGAAAGTCAAAGTATTTAAGCAGCATGGGCAATCCGGAGATATGATCGGCGTGTTCATGCGTTATGAACACGCCATCAAGCTGTTGTGGCGAAAGACCCCACGAGGAAAGGCAGGCCGTGATTCTTTTCATCGAAATCCCCGCGTCGATCAGGATCCTGGCCCCACCCGCGGAAACAAGAGTGCAGTTACCCTTTGAGCCGCTGGCAAATGTGGCAATCCGCATCATCCGATATTCACATTTTTTAATGTCTGCTCCGGTTCGTCCGGATCCGAAACATACACAATATCTGCGCCCAAACCCCTCAGCTTGCCCACGAAATTCTCATATCCCCGCTCAATATAATGGACATCCTCCACTTGGGTCTCCCCCTCGGCGCACAGTCCCGCGATGACCATTGCCGCGCCCGCCCTCAGGTCGCAGGCGGCAACAGGCGCGCCTGAGTATTTTTCGATGCCTTCTATGACGGCGGTACGCCCGTCAACCTGGATCTGGGCGCCCATTTTTCGAAGCTCGTTCACGTATTTGTATCGGTTGTCAAAAACGCCTTCGGTGATCACACTGGTCCCGTTTGCCAGACAAAGGGCCGAGACGATCTGCGGCTGCATATCCGTCGGAAAACCCGGATATGGCATGGTCTTGACATTAATACGGCGTATCGGCCCGCTGCGCCGGACAATAATCGAGTCTTCACCCTCGATAACGGTCACGCCCATTTCCCGGAGCTTTGCGGTGATCGACTCCAGATGCCGGGGAATCACGTTTCCAATGCGAACCTCGCCTCCCGCCGCCGCGGCCGCGGCCATATATGTCCCCGCCTCGATCTGGTCGGGAATAATCGTATAGGTTCCCCCGTGGAGACTGTCCACACCGTTGATCTTCACGGTATCGGTGCCTGCCCCGCGCACATCCGCGCCCATGGAGTTAAGGAAGTTCGCCAGATCCACGATGTGCGGCTCCCTTGCCGCGTTCTCGATGATCGTGCGCCCTTTTGCCATGGAGGCCGCAATAATAATATTCATTGTCGCGCCCACGGATACTTTATCGAGATAGATCCGCGAGCCATGCAGCCGTCCGTCCTGCGTTTCCGCATAGACGAAACCGCCCGCCACCTCTACTTCCGCGCCCAGGGCCGTCATACCCTTAATGTGCTGGTCTATCGGGCGCACGCCAAAATTACAGCCCCCCGGCATGGTGGTTTTTGCCGCGCCGAAGCGTCCGAGCATAGCCCCGATCAGGTAATAAGAGGCCCTGATCTTGCGCATCAGATCGTATGGTGCGTCGGTATACCGGACATGGGTGCAGTCTATCTCCATTGTGTTTTTATTGATCATTTTTACCCTGGCGCCAAGATGCTCAAGAATTGTCAGGAGCATGTCGGCGTCGCTGATCTGCGGGATGTTTTCCAACCGGCAGACGCCATCGACCATAAGCGCGGCGGGAATAATTGCCACTGCCGCATTTTTAGCGCCGCTAATATCAACGCTGCCATAAAGCGGCTTACCGCCGCGGATGATATATTTTTCCACTGACTCACCCTCCGAAGTGCGGGGCATCCTATGCAAGGTGCCGCCGACAGGCCGTATTTTGATTTTTCCGTCATATTTTTCCAACGGCGCGGCCGTTGGCCGAGACTGACTTGCTTCCGATGCTCTAAGGCCGTCGGCGTTTATATTGTGTCCTGAGAAGCCCTACACTAAAATAGCATTTTAACACAGAAATGCAAAAAATCAATCATTCAATATCGGGTAAGGGTTTCCCTTTTTCCGGTCAGGCCGTTAATATAGAATTCCCCGGCGTCTGTAGTCAGGCACCACACAGGCTCCAACTTGCCCAAACCGGAAGCCGGCGCGCTCTGCACATAACAAAGTTCCAGATTTTCCAGCCTGCTGCATACATGCCCGCTCTCGCTTATTATATCCAGAAACCGCATTAATATGGTAGAAACATCCATCGCGTTATCCAAGCTGTCGGAGGAGCCTTTATCCAAAGGACGCGTGCCGGACACCAGCATAAGGCTGCCGTCGGTGAAGATAAAGGTAACCTGGCAATTAATGATCTCCGTTTTTCCAATTTGACAGTTGAGAACCACCGTTCCCGCCCCGTCGCGCACGTCCACCCGGACCCCATCATCGCCTTTGACTGTGGACATGCCAAGTTTTTTCAAAAAAGCTCTGGCGGTGCCCTCGGGGTCCTGGCCGGTGGGTACCGCGCCCACGTTCATCAGAATTTCAAACACGCCTGTTCCGCTGAACTGCGCTTCTCCCCGCTCGCCCAGATAAAGCAGAATATTTCCTCCCCTGTCCTGAACACTGACTTTTCCCAGCACGGCCGACACGCGCTTTTTTTCAGCGTCAAGATCCCGACGTACCGAACAGATATTGAGATCCGGATACGACAGCGCCACGTCCTCGGAAACCGTTATGCCCCGGGACTCCATGATCGCCACAACACCCTCCAGAGCCTGCCTGCGCAGCGTTCTGTTTTTGACCATATCGGCGCCGATCACGGCGGTAAGCAGCAAGTTCACTATCAATAAAATGATGATGATAAAATTTTTAATCTTAGAATTATCCATATCACCTGACAACCCAATTCACGGCCACCGAGCCATAATCGTCCGTGTAGGAAAGCACCGGCTCCCCCCCGCCCATGGCCTGAACCACTGCGGCCGCCTGCATCGCGGGCAGCGGATTTTCCGAATCATCCAAAATCCGGTATTTGCGCAGAATCATTTTTGCTGAGGTAACGCCGGAGCCGGTAAGGGTAAGCTCCGCGGCGCTGCTGCCGTCGGAAAAGGTAATCGGAAGCCCATTCAGGGAATAATCAAAGGTAATTTGATATTCCCCCGCTTCGGAATCCTTCCAAATGGAGGACAGGTAAACCGATGCCGCCCCGCAGTCCGCGCCGATGGTCTTTTGGCAGAGCGCGCGCGCCATCTCTATGGCCTGGGCAGGTGTTGGCACATCCTCCTGCCCTTGCTGGCCCGTATCGCTGTACATGACCGTGCCGTTCGCCTCAATGCGCATAGTCGCGTCCCCTTCGACATAAAGCTCGGTGCCGTCCGTCAACTGTACATATTCCGCAAGCACGCTGTTCATTTCGAATGCCGAAAGCAGCCCGTCGACTCCGGCTGTGCTGTTCAAGGGGTTTTCGGCGGTTGCAGAATGGATATCAAGCCGTCCGGTGGTGATGAGCGCGTTGCCGTCCACCATGAGGAACGGCGAAGCCAGCTCAAAGTTGAAAGCGGTTCCATCCGGCAGATACCCGGCGATATTATCGGAAATATCCGTATTGGAAAGCGCCGTTTTGCAGCGGTATACGGTTCCGTATCTTGCCCGAATATAGTAGAGTGTAACGCCCGAACCATCCGCCGCGATACATATCCGCCTGGCGGTATGATCCGCCGCACCCCCGGATACGCTTGTTCCCAGCCAGCCGGCAAGCACGGACAAAGGCTGATCGCTGAGAAAATCAAAATAGATTCCGCTGCCGGAAAGCGCGGTCTTCCATTCCCCGTCGGTCGCCGCTTCAGGTTCTCCCGACGAACCAATGGCCTGTCCTAAGAGTGCCGAAAACCTGGAATATGCGGCCCTGACCGCCTCCCCGTCGTATACCACGGCGCAATGGGCCCCCTTCTGCGGGGTTACGACGATGTAAAACGGTGCCGCGGCCGCGGTGTATATGCCGTTTTCTCCCGAAAGGGGCGTCTCCTGACCAAAAGGCAGAACGCCGTCCAAAACGTTGGGGGCCCCCCTCCCGGAAAACAGCCCGCTTTTCACCGCCAGCAAAGCGGCGGTGATCATAAGAATCACAATAAGCACGTTTTTTCCGGCGTCAATCATGCGGTTTTTATTTTTGAACTCAGGAATCTTCATGTCATGGCCTGCAAACATCTTCCGGCCCCTCTGAAGGAAGCCAAACGGTAATATTGGTGCCCTTGCCTTCGCGGCTTTCCAGCTCCATCCTTCCGCCGTGCCGGGCAACGATTTCCTTTGCAATGGACAGGCCCAGCCCCGTTCCCCCGGACTCGCGGCTGCGCGCCTTGTCCACCCTGTAAAACCTGTCAAAAACCTTTGTTACATCTTCCTTGGGAATGCCGATGCCGTTATCCCGCACGGAGCACCAGACTTCGCCGTTTTTTGCCCCTGCGGTCATACGCATCTTTCCGCCGTCTTTCGTGTATTTCACCGCGTTGGATACCATGTTCAGCAGAACCTGCTCAATGCGCGCCCTGTCTCCGAGAATATCGGGGATCGGCGTCCGAAATTCCAGGACAAAGTCGTGCTTATGGCTCTGAGCTTCCATAACGGTCGCGTTATACACGTCCCGCACCGATTTCTCAAAACTGAATCTTTCGAACACAAACGAGATGCTGCCCGCGTCAAACCGGGATAGGGTCAGAAGATCCTGAACAATTTTCGCCATACGGTCCGATTCGTTTAGGATGACTTCAAGAAATTTCTGCCGGGTCACGTCAGGGATTTCCGTATCCTCCCCCAAGGTTTCCGCATAGCTTCTGATGCTGGTGATCGGCGTGCGAAGCTCGTGGGATACGTTGGCGACGAATTCCCGGCGCATCTGTTCGGATTTTGTCAGATCATCCAGCGTATCTTCCAGCCGCCCCGCCATGTCGTTAAATGTCTGGGTCAGGATACCGATCTCATCCTTGGAGTGATTCTCCAGCTTTTCCGAAAAATCTCCGCCGGCAACCTTTTTTGCCGCCATCGTCAGATCCTGTATGGGCGCGATCATGGTCTTGGCCAGAAGCAGGCTTAAAAGAACTGATATGATCAGACCCACCACCAGCGCCTGAATAATGATCCGGAAAAGCTGATCGTTAAGGCTCTGCGCGGTTTCCTTATTGTCCATAATATAAATGATATAACTTCCGCTCTCGCCGGATACCGGCAGGGCAACATCCATATAGGCCGCGCCGGGGTCGCTGACATAGCCCTCCTTTCCGCCAATGGCGGTCACAATGTTTGGGGTGATCTCCAGTCCGTTCCCTTCGGCGGCGCTTCCCGTGAGATACGCCCCAGATCCCCCGTCAAGAATATAATAGTTCCGTGTGCCGGAATCGATGCCGAGTTTACCGGAATACCCCCTGATGATATCGGCCATATGGGCCGCCGCATTCTCGGAGTTCGCGGCGACGCGCAGGTCGTCCGCCAGCTGACGGCTGGAAAATACCTCCTGCATTTGGTTATAAAACTCATTCAGATAGAAGCTTCTTACCCCGCGCGTAAGAAATACGCCCACCACCGCCATAAGGGAAATGATGATAATGAGGATTATAATCACAAGCTTTGTGTATAGGCTGCGGTTCATCCTGCCACCTCAGTCGGCAAAATAGTATCCCACGCCCCGTTTTGTAATGACATATTCGGGGTCGGAGGGATTGCTCTCCAGCTTTTCCCGGAGCCGCCGCACCGCCACATCCACGGCGCGCAGGTCCCCGAAATAATCATACTGCCAGACCTCCGTCATCAGCTTTTCCCGGGATATAACCTTGCCGGGGTTCTCGGCCAGATATCTGATCAGCTCATACTCACGCTGGGTCAGTTCCAGGGCCTTTCCGCCCTTATAGACCGCCCGCCGCTCCCGGTCGATCACCAGATCCCTGATCCGGAACCGGTCGCCCGTTTCCTCAGCCGGAGGGGGTGACATTGAGGCCGCCCGGCGCATATTAGACCGGACCCGTGCAACTACCTCCCGCATTGAAAAAGGCTTCGTAATGTAATCATCCGCACCCAACTCAAGGCCGAACACCTTATCCGTTTCTTCTTCTCTGGCGGTTATCATAATAATAGGGACATTATTGCCCTCGTCCCTTAGCGTCCTGCAAACCTCAAATCCGTCCATCTCCGGAAGCATCACATCCAGAAGGATAAGATCCGGGTCGCTTTCCCTGGCAAGCCTCAGCCCCTCGGCTCCGTCAAACGCCGAGCTTGCGTCAAAACCGTTTTTTTCTAAATTATATTTTAAGATATCGACGATCGCGCGCTCGTCGTCCACAATCAGCACTTTCATCCTAGCGCCTCGCCTCCAGATATTTTCTTGCCTTCAGCACGGCGATAATGGTCTTCCCGTCATCAACTTCCCCGGACATGACCATATCCGTCAGCTCATCCAGACTGTGCTTTTCCACACTCAGGAACTCATCATTGTCCGGATGCATCTCCCCGGTATGAAGCCCCAGTGCAATATAGATGTGCAGCACCTCTGTCAAAAACCCCGGCGACGTGCAGCAGGGGCCAAGATAGATAAGCTCGTCCGCGGTAAGCCCCGTTTCCTCCGAAAGCTCCCTAATCGCGCATTGCCGGTGATTTTCCCCCTTCTCAAGCTTGCCGGCCGGTACTTCCAGCATCTCGCGGCCAAAGGGATAACGAAACTGGCGAACACACCAAACCGTTCCGTCCTCCGCCACCGGTATGATCGCAACCCCGCCGGGGTGCTCAACTACTTCCCTGCCCACAATTTTCCCGTTTATCAGCTCGGCCCGATCTCGCCGAACAGTCACGATGGCACCGTGATACATCGTTTGGCCGTCTATTTTTCTTTCAATATATGTCATCATATGTCACCGATTATGCCCCCGCGTGATGTTTCAGTGGTTTTTATCAATATACTTTACCATATATTCAACTGCTTTTCCAGTATTTTTGCCTTGACTGTGAAATATATTTGGCCGAGAATTGATAGGAACATCAGCGGCGCCTCGAAGCGTCGCTGAACCGATAACATCTCTCAGGAGGTAATGAAATTGGATATTCAGACGATCAGCCGCGAATGTGTGGCAATATGCGTACATAGGCGCCCCTGCCCCAGCCCGGAGGACGCGGCTTCCCTGATACGCGGCGCACTCAAAAATCGCGGCATGGACGCCTGGCCCCGGATGGAAATCGATCTTTTCCCGGCCGGCGCCGACACGCTCATTGTCGCACGCCCCGCCGCGGAAATGATCATCACCGTCGCTGAATATGCGCTGCCCTTTCTCTACGAAAATTAATAATTTTCTGTATCTTTCTCTTGACAAATGTGTTAAACTATTTTTGCACTGTCAAGGAGGTGTAAGCGATGTCGCCCAAGGGGCAGGGGATAAAACAAATTGCCTCGAACCGCAAGGCGTTTCATGACTATTTCGTGCTTGACCGCTATGAGGCCGGCATCGAACTTTTCGGCACGGAGGTCAAGTCCATACGCGCCGGCACCGTTAACTTGAAGGATTCTTACTGCGCGTTTAAAAACGGAGAGCTTTTTACCAGAGGCATGCATATAAGCCCTTATGAAAAGGGCAATATCTATAACCGGGACCCACTGAGGGCGCGCAGGCTGCTGATGCACAAACGCGAAATTCAGAAGCTTAACGCCCGCGTCATGCAGGACGGCATGGCCCTTCTTCCGCTGTCCCTGTATCTTAAGGACGGGCTGGTCAAGGTAGAGCTGGGCCTGTGTAAGGGCAAGAAGATCCACGATAAGCGCGACGCGGAATCCGAACGGCAGGCAAAACGCGATATTGAGAGAACACTGAAGGAGAGAAAAGACTGATGGCAAATCCGATAGTGACAATAGAAATGCAGGATGGCGGCATAATTAAAGCCGAGCTTTACCCCGATATTGCCCCGAATACGGTGAACAATTTTCTCCACCTGGTGGGCAAGGGTTTTTATGACGGCGTGTGCTTCCACCGTATTATTCCCGGCTTCATGATTCAGGGCGGAGACCCCACGGGAACCGGAATGGGCGGGCCCGGTTATTCAATCAAAGGTGAATTTTCTTCCAACCGCTTTGCAAACAATTTGAAGCACGACAGCGGCGTTTTATCCATGGCGCGGTCCAACCGCCCCGACTCCGCGGGCAGCCAATTTTTCATTATGCACGAAAAATCTCCCCATCTGGACGGAGACTATGCAGCTTTCGGCAAGGTGATCGAAGGCCTCGCGGTGGTTGACAAGATTGCGAACAGCCCCCGCGACTACAGCGACAGACCCCATACGCCTCAAATCATGAAAAAAGTCACGGCCGAGACCTTCGGTGTTGATTATCCCGAACCTGTCAAGGTTTGATTTCAGCTCCCCGCCCTGGAACCAGGGCGGATATATGGGGCCGTACCGGTTTCGACGGGGATAAGGAAATCGGAATAGCGGGCAGATGCGCCTACCATCTCAAAAATGGGCACTTATAAATTAAAGAACAACAACGAAACTGTTCTTCTCGCTGCTTAAGCAGTGAGCGTCGCCTCCGGAGGGGCCGCGGGCCGGAAGGCGGCGTCGATTAGCGGCGTCCGTGAGCGCGCAAAGCTTTGAGCGCGCCATGCATAATGAAGCTACCAAGCCGTTGAGCATGAAGGCTTGCGCCTCGGCAAGGGAATGTAAATAACCTTCTGCGCCCGGAGAAGTTCCGGTGGATGTATTTTCGGACAGGGGTTCAATTCCCCTCGGCTCCACCAAAAAATGGAGGCCCCGCAGTCATTGAGATTGCGGGGTTTCTTGCTATATCTCTTGATTTATCAATGGTTACTGGGTTTTTACGTTGACAACAAATGGCGCTGCCTCCTCCATTATCCAAGACACAAAAATGCTTTATAAAGACCAAAAATGCTAATGAAAATGCTAACGAAAATGGCCGGGGGGATTGTCGCCCCCGGCCTTTGCCTATCCCCGCCGGTGGCTTGTTTTTTCTCCTGGAATCCTTCCAGCTTCTGCTCCTCATTGATTGCAATGTTTGCATAAAAAGAGCGCCCTCCCTCATTTACTGGAAAGGCGCTCAGGGGCGCTCGACAATTGCTATGATAATCAAGCATCTACTCAACAATTTTACAATTAGTCCAGTTGCCTGTATGCATCATCAAACGCATTAAAATATTGGTTGTACAGGCCGGTATCAAGCTCGTCACCCGTTACTTCTGTTCCGCGAGATTGCACTTCAGTATATAAAACATCAACCTGCTCGGACAGTTTAGACCAGACAGATGCAATCTCGCTGTATTTCTCAGGAAGATCACTTATGTAAACGTCATATTCACTTTTCTTTTCTATTGCCTTTTCTAACTGTTCAAGGGAAAATTCGGCATCCATGCTTTGCCCAATCGAACTTTTACCGGTACTATAATACCACGACATATCACAAAATCCATCATTCCAGATATCGCTCACCAGCCAATTTCTGATCTCAAAAAGCTTTTCTTCCGGAGTTTGTTCCACTACGCTGCCGCTATTATCAGAACCGGGACTTCCCTCAAACGCCTCATTTATAGCATCGGCAAAAGAGCTTATGCCACCCAGCATTGCGTCAGCCGCCGCATCATTCCCACTATCAATTACCCACACATCATCTTTCAGTGTCAATGCCACTTTTACAGTATTCGTTATTTGCGGGTTGTCTGGACGCGCCAATAACTCTATTAATGTATCAGAAAAAAGTTTATCCGAATCCTCATCGCTCATTTGTTCCGATTCAGGCTTAAAGGCTTCGGCAAGCAATGTTGGGAAAACCTCCGCAACAACGTCAGTCATGACTTTTCCCATATCTGTATTGGTGATTTTAACATCAACAACTGCCGCGCCGTCATTTTCCTCCGACCCCATGATTTCATAGATAATCCCACCTAAGATTGCCTTTAACGCTTCCTCATCCATTTCGTCACCGGACTCAGCCCCAATATTCTCATTTCCCCAGTATTTACGCACTTTTGCAGCGTCACAGGCTTTGATGGCTTCAATGGCATCTTTCACTACCATTTCAGCAGATTCTCTTTTGTTTCCGCACCCCGTCAGGCTGACCCCAATGCATACTATCAATAGGGCCGCAAACACCCGCTTCATTTTATCTACCCCCCTAAAAGCCCTTAACCAATTTATACCATATCACCCTATTTATTGCAAGTTAAAGGCTTTTTGTTTTGCGAGGTATTATCGCATCCGTGATTTAGCCAATGCGGTTTCAACGCCCATTCCACGCCGCATACGCTGCCGAAAGCCGCTCTGGCTTAGATTAATCCGCTTTGGCCATTGTTGAACCGTATGAGAAACACCGCTAATCTCAATGGCCGCGTTTGTATGGATACCCCTCGTGAGGTGAAAATTTTTTATAAGCGGCGTTACTATTGCTATTGTTGCAACGACGCTTATATAATAGACGTAGTATTTGGACATATGGGCGGACTAGATAATATTGCTATTATTTTTCTTATCTGTTTTGCTGGCGGCGCATTGCCTTCATTAATTTTTTAGGAAGTCTTTTATCTTGTTAATAGAAAAAGGCAAAAGCAATCATACGAAAAGTATAATGAGGAATAATAGGAGTATTTGCAGAAAAACGTTAAGCTTTTGATTTATGTATGGCTTTTATTATAAAAGGAGTGAATATGATGGAAAAGTACGAATACTATACTTATGTCTGTGACACAGAAGGACTATTAGGCGGAAAAGTCGACGCAAATAAATTAGGAACTGAGATAAATCAGCTTGGAAACTCAGGCTGGGAATTGGTAAGCAGCGTGTCGACCAATAAAGCGAACGGTTACACAAGAAGTATTGTTTGCTTTTTTAAAAGGAGAATATCATTATAGGTTTTTACGCCAGATTATGAGGATAATCTATATAAGATTATAGTTCGAATCCCACCGAAAAATCGAATGATATCCAAAATTGACATTACTCTCATAAGTAAACGTCAATGTTGATATAATGTTGACCGACCAAAAAGTCCAGTAATACTGGGCTTTTTATCGTTTGAAGGAAGTAACCGCAGCGCATGCAAGAGCAATTTCTTTACATGTAACACGGTGTTTGTCGAAGCATATCATATAGCAAGGCAATGAAATGTTGTTTTATGAAAGGCAGTGATACATATGTTTCCAGCCTGTTCAGGGACTTATCCGTATACCATCCGATCCGGAGATTCTTTGTGGAAAATCGCAAATCATTTTTGCACAACCATCCAGGAAATCGCGTTGGTAAATCCCGGACTAGACGTTAATAATCTATACATTGGGCAAACGATCTGCATTCCCCAAAGAAACAGCCGACCGTCCGCGCAGCCCTGCGGCATGGGTATAAGCAAAGCGGAACAGACACTGAGCAATCATATGAGGCTGCTATGGGAACAGCATATCTATTGGACGAGGATGGTCATACTTAGTATGGCTTTTGGATTGCCGGATACGGAGTTTGTCACGAATCGGCTTCTGCGTAACCCAAAAGATTTTGAAGCGGCGCTGAGACCATTTTATGGGGAAAACATCGCTGCAAGATTTGCAGAATTGTTCACAGATCACCTTACAATTGCCGCCGAGCTCGTTCAAGCGGCAAAGGCGGGCGACAGCGCCGCAGCCACCGACGCTGAGAAACGCTGGTATGCAAACGCGGATCAGATAGCGGCTTTCCTCGGCAGTATCAACCCGTATTGGTCCGCACAGGAATGGCAGAAAATGTTATATGACCATCTTGCAATGACAAAAGACGAGGCAGTTGATATCCTAACGCAAAAGTACGCAGACAGCATCAATATGTTTGAAAATATCGAGCGGCAGGCATTGGATATGGCCGACATGATGACACAGGGTATTGTCAAACAGTTTCCCCAATATTTCAGATAGAAGGCCTTATACAATAACCCGCCTGTTTCGATCTGGGCGCTATACCCCGCATAGGTCCAAAAAAGTCTCCGCCATCCGCCTAGTTCCATCATCAGGCGGCGGGGATTTTTTGATTTTGGGGAAGCGGAATCGTGAAAACCGGCAGTCCTTGCATGGGCATCAGAGAAGTTATCCCTCCGCCGCTTCAAAAAGCGTCGTTACCTCCGGTTTATGCCAGGTCTTTCCTTCATTTCCCTGCGGATTTTGTAAATACTAAAGGGCATGGAGGTGATATTTTGAAAAAGATGATCCTTGCCCTGTTCTGCGCAATGATCTGTTTTATCCAAGCGCCTATGACTGCCGACGCATCGGTGCGCTCCGGCATCGTGCCCGTACCGCTGTCGCAGGCGACGGCAGGCAGTTACAATATTGACGCTGTCGCCGAAAAGGTTAACGCGCTTGTCGAGCGCATCAACTCCGCCACGCCCACCGGGACGGATGACGAGAAGCGAAGGCAATTTTTCGCCCTGAATCGGGAAATCGACATGATGGATCGTGAAATCGATATTCTGGACGACAGGCTTGAGTTTGACTACATGTCTGATATATTATCATGGGGGGATTATATCGTGCTTGAACGCAAACTCGACGCTCTGGAAAATCTGCTTGACCGTGCGGAAAAAGGGCTGGAACGAAGGTTTGGCATGGATGACTAGCAAAATCCTGACCGGGTTTATCTCATGAACACACGATGTAAAAATCCTGCGACTGTTACAGTCACAGGATTTTTCACTCTCCCGCCTGTGCCGTTGCCCCGGAAAATTCAAAAACGGCGCAACGGATATTGAAAACGGATAACCTTTTCCGTGGAAGTGAGGTCGCTATGCCCGCAAAAGAAGCTTTTATCAAAATTGAATCCTGCCTCATGTCCGAGACGGCGCCATCGAAAACCTTGAGCGCCTACTCGGAGCAGCCCTGGTTCGGCGCACACCCCACATCCCTGCTGCTGGCACAAAAGCATACAAAGCAGCAGCCGGATCATCATCCCGAGGGGAGCGTCTGGAACCATACGATGCTGGTGGTTGACGAGGCGGCCAAGCGAAAGCAGCACAGCATCTGCCCAAGAGCGTTTATGTGGGCGGCGCTGCTCCATGACATCGGAAAGCCGTCCACAACAAAAATCAGAAAGGGCCGGATTACATCCTACGCCCACGACCTGGAGGGTGCCGAGCTGGCACTTGCCTTTCTTTCCGACCTGACAGACGAAACAAAGCTGGCCGAAAAAACCATGTGGCTTGTCCGCTTTCATATGCAGCTTCTGTTTGTAACCCGGGATATGCCGTTTCAGGACATTCCCGGAATGCGTGCCCACACCTACATTCCCGAAGTTGCGCTTTTGAGCTATTGCGACCGTCTGGGAAGAATCGGCGCGGATTCTGCCGCCGAGCGGCGGAATCTGATTGCTTTTCTGGAAAAATGCCAAGAGCGTACGGATCTTCCGTGGCTGAAGGAAACCTAAAAGGCCCGGGCTTCGCGCAGCTGACGCCCCGGTCCTTTCCCTTCCGCCCGTATACTGCCCCGGATTTTAGCGCCTTACTTATTCGGAAGCGGCCTCCGCCGCTTTTTCCGGCAATTTCGATTACCGTACCGGCCTCTGCGGAATGGCCGCAGATGATGACTTCCGAGCCGCAGTTCGGGCATACGTACTCTCCGCCGTTCGCAGATTCAATATTTTCCATAATGTCCCGCCATTTCCGGCCGCAGGCCGTGTATCTGGCAGGGCAGATATTTTGCGTGGAATTCCCGCCGTCGATAAAACGTGCCTTTCCGTTCGCCATGCTGCCGGCGATTTTATCCCCGGCCGACAGCAATATACGCTGAAAGGTGGGGCGCGAGACGCCCATCCTTCTGTAGTTTACCGGGTTATTCCAGTTATTTAACATACAACCGCACAATTATATCCCCCCGGGGAGCTTGCGCCGTCGGCGCATCTTTACGTATAATCATATATATATTACGGTAAAAAGTACTCCGGCGTACAGCAGGCCATATCACCTGCTCATCCGGACAAAGGAAAGGGATCAATTATGAAAAGTTTCATCAAGCCCCTCTTTTTTATCTTAGCGGTGTCCATGGTATTCTGTTTCGCCGCCTGTGGAAACGCCGGGAAGCCCGCCGATGCCCAAACGTCCGACCCCGAGGCCTCAGCCCCCGCGGAAAATGAGCCGGACGCCCGCGTGATCACAGACATTCTCGGCCGCCAGGTCGAGCCTCCCCAAGAGATCCATACCATCGCGGCCATCAACGGGGCGGCGCGGATGCTGACCTACGCGGGAGCAGCGGATATGCTGGTGGGTGTGACGGACATGGACAAAACCCCGGCCGCCGGAATGCCGTACTCCATAGTAAACGCCGACGCCTTTAAGGATCTTGCCTCTGTAGGCTCCGGCGGCAGCGGCGACACCGTGTATACGGAAGAACTGGTGGCCCTGTCTCCGGACGTAATCTTCGCCTTCACCAACGACGTGGATTCCGTAGACAACGTTCAGGCCAAAACCGGCATTCCCGTGGTTGGTATTTATGCCGACGGGATATTTTCACAAAGTCTCTATGATACCCTGACCCTAATCGGCGAAGTCACCGGGACGCAGACGCGGTGCATCCAGGTGATTGACGCCATGAAAGGCTGGGCCGACGATCTGAACAGCCGCACCGAGGACATTGCCGAGGGGGATAAGCCCGACGTTTATGCCGGTGCGATAAGTTTCAGAGGCGGCCACGGAATTGATGGCACCTATGGCGAATACCCGCCGTTTGTGGCTGTCAACGCCAAAAACGTCGTCGATGAGACCGGTATATCCGGCGCGATGCTCATCGACCTTGAAGAGCTGGCGGTATGGGACCCGGACATCATCTTCATCGATCCGAATAACCTGGCGCTGGTCAACGAAAATTACGCCGTCAACGCCGCATTTTATAACAGTTTGTCCGCGGTGAAGGCCGGCCAGGTCTATACGCAGGTGGCCTTTAATTACAATTGGTGTAATATGGAGCTGGCGATGGTAGACGCGTACTATGCCGGGATCATTATCTATCCCGATCGGTTTTCAGACGTGGACTTTGAAAAGAAAGCCGAGGAAATCTTCAACATAATGCTTGGCCGGGATTATCTGCCGGTGCTTGAGGAGGCCGGCATCGGCTTCGGCCAGCTCACGATAGGATGAGCCCGCAAATAATGGATACGCGACCGAAAGAGAAAACCTACAGCGGCTACATCCGTTTTAAAAAGACGTTTCTGGCGCTTTTGCTTATTGCCGTCGGGGCCACTGCCGTGGCGGCGATTGCAAGCGGTTCATCCGGCCTCACCGTTTCTCAGGTAATCCGGACGTTTTTGGGACAGGGTACGGTTCAGACGAACGCGATCGTCTTTTCCATCCGCATACCCCGTGTCGCAACAGCCATTGTCGCCGGCGTCGGCCTGGCCGTAACCGGCTGCGTGATGCAGAGCATCCTGCGCAACCCCCTCGCCTCCTCCTCTACCCTGGGCATCTCCCAGGGCGCAGCCTTCGGCGCGGCGTTCGCAATCATTGTCCTGGGGGCCGGGCTCCAGAGCCAGACTCTGGACGGCGTTTCCATCACGAATCCCTATGCGGTCTCCCTGTGCGCCTTCGCCGGCTCCATGCTGTCCACGCTGGTCGTGCTGGGGCTGTCCCGCTTTAAAAGCATCACGCCGGAGGCCATGGTGCTTTCCGGCGTGGCTCTGAGCGCACTGTTCTCCGGCGGTACAACACTGCTCCAGTATTTTGCCGAGGACGTCAAGGTCGCCGCGGTGGTTTTCTGGACCTTCGGCAACCTTGGGAACACCTCCTGGCGGGAAATACTGATCATGACGGCAGTCGTGGCCGGTTCCCTTGTGTATTTCCTGTGCAACCGCTGGAACTACAACGCCCTGCAGAATGGGGATGCCACGGCAAAGGGGCTGGGTGTGAACGTGGAACGCCTGCGCATAACCGGTATGGTCACATGCTCCCTGACCGCCTCCGTAATTGTATCCTATATAGGCATCATCAATTTTATTGGCCTGATCGCCCCGCACCTGATGCGCCGTGTGGTGGGCAATGATTACAGGTTCCTGCTCCCGGCCTCGGCCTTGGCGGGCGCCATGCTGCTTCTGCTCAGCGATACGGTGGCGCGGCTGCTTGTCCGTCCCATCATCCTGCCCATCGGCGCCATAACCTCATTTCTCGGCGCGCCCCTGTTTCTCTATTTAATCTACAAAGGCGGTTCCCAAAAATGATCACTGCCCGCGACCTTGCTTTTTCATACCGGAACGGCGGAAATACTCTCAGCGGCATGTCCTTTACGCTGGAGCCCGGGCATTGCCTTGCCCTGCTGGGCAACAACGGCGCCGGAAAAAGCACCCTTCTGAAATGCCTGAATAGAATCCTGGAACCCCAGTCCGGCGTTGTGGAGGTCTGCGGCCTAGACGTGCGCGAATTAACGCGCAACAGGATCGCAAAGCGCATGGCCTATGTCTCCCAGCATAACTGCGCCGCCCGCCTCACCGTTTTCGATTCCGTACTTTTGGGCAGAAAGCCTTTTATTAAAATGAACCCCACGGAAGACGACCTGCGGATAACCGAATCCGCTATAGACCGCATGGGCCTGCGGGACTATACCCTCAGGTATACCGATGAGCTTTCCGGCGGCGAGCTTCAGAAGGTTGTCCTTGCCCGGGCCCTGGCGCAGCAGCCCCACGTGCTCCTTCTGGACGAACCCACCAGCAACCTTGACCTGTGCAATCAGCACGAGGTCATGAAGCTGGTCAGCGGGATTGCAAAGGCCGACCACATTGCCGTGGTCATCGTCATCCATGATCTCAACCTGGCGGCCAGGTACTGCGACCGGTTTCTTTTTATGAAGAACGGGACGGTTTATCAATACGGTGATTCCTCTATTATCACCGACCGGCTGATTTCCGAGGTGTACAATATCCCCGCCCGAGTGACCGAGATCGCCGGCCGGAAGCTCATTCTTGTCGAATAGCGATGGAAAGGACAGATATGGACAGTCTTAACGCCCTAAAAATCCGCTGGACGGATAAATCGCTGCGGGACGCCCGTACCCAGGCCCGGATATGGGACGGCGTCGCGGAAGAATTCTGCGCCCATGAGCCGCCGGACTATGAGACAAACGGATTCCTGAAGCTGTTGGAAACCTTTGCCTCCCCCGCTCCGCACATGTCCGTTCTGGATATCGGCTGCGGCTGCGGCGGCTACACCCTGGCGCTGGCCAAACGCGTCGGCTCTGCCCAGGGCGTGGACATCTCCCCCAAAATGCTCGGCCATGCGCGCGCCCGGGCCGAAATCATGAACCTCGGCAACGCCGAATTCAGGTGCATGGACTGGGCGCAAGCCGATATTGACGCCCTGGGCTTCAGGCGGCGGTTTGACATCGTCTTTGCGCACATGACCCCTGCGATCTCGGATTTCGATACCTTTGACAAACTAAACGCCTGTTCAAAAAAATACTGCCTGATGAGCAAGCCCGCCAGACGGCGCGACCGGATTCAGGACCGCGCCTTTGAGATCGTGGGAATCGGCGGCGGACGGGAACATGACGACGGCATCGTACACGCCTTTGAATACCTCTGGTACAGCGGCCTCCGCCCCCAGCTTGTCTACAGCGACGAGGTATGGGAAAGCGCCAGAAGCGCCGACGCCATGGCCGCGTGGTGCATCGACCGCGCCAGGCTGCTGCGGCAACTATCACCGGCCGAGGAAGACGCGATGCGGGCGTACGTTGCCGGTCTGGCTGTGGACGGCATTGTTCGGGAAACCGTCACCACAACCGTAGTGACCATGTACTGGCAGGTATGAATACAGAAAAACGGCTGCCGAAAGGCAGCCGTTTTTCATGCTTATGCAAATGGCCTAGTCTTCGTATATGGAGCCTGTGACGGCATGTAGCGCCGCCAGACGGGCAAAGCAGGTGGTTTTTCCCTGCATGGTTCCGCCATACATCTGGGGATAGCTGTTGTTGAAAAATCCGCCCATGTCGTTGCCGACCATATACAGCCCCTCGATGGGGTTATCGTTCTCATCCACCGCCTGAAGGTTCAGGTTGACGCGGACGCCGTTCATGGTCGCCAGCAGCCAGCTGCCGATGGCTATGCCGTAGAAGGGCGCTTGGCTGATTGGCGTCATATCCTTACTCTGCTTGCCGAAATCGTCGTCTGTGCCTTTGTCGCAAAGTTCGTTATACCGCGCCACCTCCGCGGCACATCTGGCCGCGGCGTCTTCATCCATCCCCAGCTGCCTGGCCAGGTCTTCTATGGTGTCGGCCTGTTTCAGCTTGCCGGATTCGAGGGCGGGCGCCATATAGACGTTGTAGAACTCCTCCCCGCTCTTGCAGGGGAACACATTGGGCAGCACCTCGGAGTTGCGCGCACCCGGAACCGCCACTACCCGGGAGCAGATGGTGGAATGGAAGGCATTCACATCGGACCAGTAGTTGGAATCAAAAATCTGATAGCAAAATCTACCGGGCTGGCGGAGCCAGCTGTTAATATGGAAGTCGTATGGCAGGTCCTCATTTGCAAACCGTTCGCCTCTGACATTGACATTGAGCCAGGGCTGGCTCCCCGGCCACCAGATGTCCGACAGGGCGCTGTCGTACGGCTCTCCCACATGGTGATCCAGATTGATCGCGGCCCGGTCAAAGGCGCAGCCGCCGGCATGGTTGCGGTCGATGGCGGCGCCGGCCCACATGGCCATCTTAATGCCGTCTCCCGCGGCGAAGGCACAGCCCAGGTTGTTGCAGATGACGTTTTTGTCGCGGTAATGGAGCGCATCCATCATTTCGGTGTTGCCGCCGTAGCCTCCGGTGGAGACAATCACGCCCTTGGCCGCGTTGACCTGTATGTACGCGCTATCGGAATTGCGCTGTATAATGACGCCCGTCACCCGGCCGTCGGCGTCCTGCAGCAACTGTTTGGCCGTATGCTCAAACAGCTTGTTCACGTCGTATTCGTCGGCATATTCGACCCAAACCGGGTTTGAAATCTGGCTGCCCACGAGGTTAGGACCCATCTCCTTGAATTCGCCCCGATAGACCGAATGCGTCTGCGGCTTATTCATGTACAGGGTTTCCTTCATATCCGTCTCAAGGAACATGTGTACGTCTTTGGCTTCCATCATATCCGTATACCAGTCCATGGTACGACCGGATTCGTTGACCCATTGGGCTATGAGGCGCTGATCCACCTCATAGCTGCCGTAACGGCAGATATCGTTGATAATCTCGTTCTTTTCTTCCTGGGTGTAGTGGATGCCGTACTTCTCGTTCATCACTTTGGAGTTATAGGCGCCCATTTCCCCCGCCCAAGTGATCGGCCCGGCGTTCTTTTCTACCCAGACGACGCTCGCGCCCGCGTCGGCAGCCGAAATGGCGGCCACGCAGCCGCCGTTGCCTGCACCAATCACGCATACGTCACATTCCACCGTTTCGGCAATATCGGTGATCGGATCGGGCTTGGCAAAATACTGGGCGTCGTACCACACACCGGAGTTCTCCGGCGCTCCGGCCGGCGGAACTGTGGTAGGCTCCGGCGTGCCGGGCGCCAGACTGCTCCCGCCGGCGTCGGTTCCGCATCCTGCGAACAGGCCGGCTGCGGCTATTCCGACGGCCCCGACCGCCGCCCCCTTCATAAAATCGCGGCGAGAAACTTTTTTATTCATTTTTTCTCCTCCATGAAATATTTGATGGAACGCTGTCCTCTTGTTAAATATACAACATATTCCCTTCACCGTGCTGAGACGTTTTGTGATTATTGTCTCACATCACTAATTAATCAGCTATATTTTCTCCAAAATCACCCCCATGCTTGACAATAATATGGAAGCTTATTATTTTAATAGTATACTTATACTTCAAAGTCGGCCTAATATAGATTTAAACTATAGAGGGATATACACCATGGAAAAACAGATTAAAACACGCATGAACATCGTAAACGGGGTTAACTCGCTGCTTCTCACCCGGGACATCGATAAAATCAGAGTCATCGACGTGTGCGAAGCCAGCGGCGTCAGCCGCGCCACCTTTTATCGTTATTTTTACGATATTATCGACGTGGCCTACTGGCTCTGGGACGAGCTGAACACAGAGTCCCTTT
>ENA-UOOR01001551-UOOR01001551.1-fermentation-metagenome-genome-assembly--contig:-NODE-1551-length-26574-cov-6.181153_pt1 | contig 26574 bp, 16 predicted proteins | sample MGYA00245780_ERZ724029 | MGnify/ENA primary metagenome ERZ724029 (study PRJEB28704, sample SAMN03018315) | fermentation metagenome | biome: anthropogenic terrestrial biome; feature: soil; material... | reverse complement strand
GATTTTAATGATGAACATTAGGAAGGGAGGATGTACCCTTGTTTGAATTAAATAACTTTGATGCACTTCAAATAGGCTTAGCTTCACCAGAAAAAATAAGAGAATGGTCGAGAGGTGAGGTAAAAAAACCTGAAACAATAAATTATAGAACTTTGAAACCGGAAAGAGATGGTTTATTCTGTGAAAGAATTTTTGGACCTCAAAAGGACTGGGAATGTCATTGTGGTAAATATAAGAGAATTAGATATAAAGGTATAGTTTGTGATAGGTGTGGAGTAGAAGTAACCAAAGCAAAAGTAAGGCGAGAGAGAATGGGGCATATTGAATTGGCAGCCCCTGTATCTCATATATGGTATTTTAAAGGCATACCATCTCGTATGGGGCTTATTTTAGATATGTCTCCAAGGGCCTTAGAAAAGGTGTTATATTTTGCATCTTATATTGTTTTGGATCCCAAAGAAACTCAATTATTAAAAAAGCAATTGTTAACTGAAAAGGAGTATAGAGAAGCTGTAGATAAATACGGAGAACAAAATTTTACAGCTGGTATGGGGGCAGAATCTGTAAAAAAACTTTTAGAAGAAATAGATTTGGAACAATTATCTTTAACATTAAAAGAAGATCTAAAAAACAGTACAGGACAGAAAAAGGTAAGGATAATAAGAAGATTAGAGGTTGTTGAATCTTTTAGAAAATCTGGAAATAGGCCTGAATGGATGGTTATAGATGTAATTCCGGTTATACCACCAGATTTAAGACCTATGGTTCAACTGGATGGAGGAAGATTTGCCACTTCAGATTTAAATGATCTTTATAGAAGAGTTATAAATAGAAATAATAGACTTAAGAAGTTGTTGGATTTAGGCGCACCAGATATAATAGTAAGAAATGAAAAAAGAATGCTCCAAGAAGCAGTGGATGCTCTCATAGATAATGGAAGAAGAGGTAGGCCAGTAACTGGACCTGGAAATAGGCCGTTAAAATCCTTATCAGACATGTTAAAGGGTAAGCAGGGTAGATTTAGACAAAACTTACTTGGAAAGCGTGTTGACTATTCAGGACGTTCTGTTATAGTAGTTGGCCCTGAACTTAAAATGTATCAGTGCGGATTACCTAAAGAAATGGCACTTGAACTTTTTAAGCCATTTGTAATGAAGAAATTGGTTGAAAGAGGGTTGGCCCATAATATCAAAAGTGCAAAAAGAATGGTAGAACGGGTTCAAACTCAGGTTTGGGATGTATTGGAAGAGGTAATATCTGATCATCCGGTGCTTTTAAATCGTGCTCCTACACTTCATAGATTGGGAATACAGGCATTCCAACCAGTCCTTGTAGAAGGGAGAGCTATAAAACTCCATCCTTTATCTTGTACAGCGTATAATGCTGATTTTGATGGAGACCAGATGGCAGTTCACGTGCCGCTTTCAGTAGAAGCTCAATCAGAGGCTAGATTCCTAATGCTTGCTGCCCACAATATACTGAAACCGTCAGATGGCAAACCGGTAGTTGTACCGACCCAGGATATGGTACTTGGATCATATTATCTAACTGTAGAGAGAGAAGGAGCTAAAGGAGAAGGAAGGTATTTTTCCTTACCAGATGAAGTAATAATGGCATATCAATTAAAACAAATTGATATAAATGCCAGGATAAAAGTAAAAATGACAAAAGTTATAGATGGAAAATATACAAGTGGTATAATTGATGCTACAGCAGGAAAAATAATATTTAATGAGTGTGTACCTCAAGATCTTGGGTTCGTAGATAGGAGTAAACCAGGTAATGAATTTAAACTGGAAATTGATTTTCTTGTAGCCAAGAAAAATTTGGGGAAAATAATAAATAAGTGTTATATGAAGCATGGAGCTACAAAAACATCTATAATGTTAGATAAAATAAAAGCAAGGGGATATCATTATTCAACTATAAGTGGAATAACAGTCTCAACTTCGGATATGGAAGTACCTGAGTCCAAAAAGAGACTTCTCAGTGAATCAGATGCAGCAGTCGATAAGATAGAAAAGATGTATAGGAGAGGATTCATATCAGAGGACGAAAGGTATCAAAGAGTTATAGAAAGATGGACTAAGACTACAGAAGATGTGGCAGATGAACTTATGAATAATTTAGATAAGTTCAATCCAATATTTATGATGGCAGATTCAGGAGCTAGAGGTTCTAAAAGCCAGATTAAGCAGCTGGCTGGTATGAGAGGACTCATGGCCAATCCTTCTGGGAAAATAATAGAATTACCTATAAGAGCATCCTTTAGAGAAGGATTAGATGTACTGGAATATTTTATATCAACACATGGAGCAAGAAAAGGAAACGCAGATACTGCTTTGAAAACTGCAGATTCAGGATATCTTACTAGAAGGCTTGTTGATGTAAGTCAGGATGTTATAGTTAGGGAAGAGGATTGTGGCACCTATGAAGGATATGATGTTTCAGAAATAAAAGAAGGCAATGAGGTAATAGAGAGTTTATCAGAAAGGCTTACAGGAAGATATTCTGCAGAGGATATTATAAATCCTAATAATCATGAAATAATAGTAGAAAAAGACACTTATATGGATTCAAAGCTGGCAGATAAGATAGAAGCATCAGGGATTAAAAAAGTAAAGATAAGATCTGTTTTCACCTGTAAATCAAGACATGGAGTATGCTCAAAATGTTATGGAATGAATATGGCTACTGCACAAAAAATTGATATTGGTGAATCAGTAGGTATAATAGCAGCTCAAAGTATAGGAGAACCTGGTACACAGCTTACCATGAGAACTTTTCATACCGGAGGAGTTGCAGGCTCAGATATAACTCAAGGTCTTCCAAGAGTTGAGGAATTATTTGAAGCTAGAAAACCAAAAGGTCTTGCTATAGTAAGTGAAGTTTCAGGTACTGTAAAAATGGAAGAAACTAAAAAGAAAAGAAGCGTTTCTGTAATTACAGATAGTGGAGAAGAAGTAACTTATGATATACCATTTGGGTCAAGAATCAAAGTGTCAAATGGAGATTTAATAAGTGCTGGTGATGAAGTAACAGAAGGATCTATAAATCCACATGACATATTAAGAATAAAAGGAGTTCAAGGAGTTAAAAATTACCTTTTATCTGAAGTTCAGAAGGTTTATAGACTTCAAGGGGTTGATATAAATGATAAACACCTTGAAGTAGTAATAAGACAAATGACAAGAAAAATTAAAATAGAAGAATCAGGAGATACAGAATTATTGCCAGGAACTATGATTGATATATTTGATTTTGAAGAAGAAAATGCAAGAGTGGAAGCTAGTGGGGGAAATGCGGCTCAAGGTAGAGTAGCTCTTCTTGGAATAACTAAAGCAGCACTTGCTACGGAATCCTTCCTTTCTGCAGCGTCTTTTCAGGAAACTACAAGGGTATTAACAGATGCAGCTATAAAAGGGAAGATAGATCCACTCTTAGGCTTAAAGGAGAATGTAATTATTGGTAAACTTATACCAGCAGGAACAGGCATGACCAGGTATAGGTCAATAAAGATTAACACAGAAAATGAAATACAGGAAAATCAAGTAGAAGCTAATGTATAATTTATTGACATAGTAATACTAAAATGATAAAATACATCTGTATGTTTTTTAAGAGACAAAGCATTACATACTTTGTCTCTATAGTATTGTAGGAGGGAATAAATAATGATTTATAGGCTTACAGGAAATAAAGTTGTTGGTTTGAAGCAAACAGTTAAAGCTATAAAAAATAATAATGCCCAAACTGTTTATATAGCTAAAGATGCCGATGATAAAATAAAACAGTCCGTAAAAACATTAATTACTCAGGATTCCCCGGCATTAGTTTATGTAGATACTATGAAAGAATTAGGCAAGTTATGTGGGATAGATGTAGGAGCTGCTACAGCTGCTATATTAAAACAGTAGTTTTATAACTGAAATGGCGTTTAACAATAAATTATTATAAATTTTTAAATTACCATAAATATATTTTAAAGGAGGTGTAAATAAACATGCCAACAATAAGTCAATTAATAAGGAAAGGCAGGAAGACAGTGGCTACAAAGTCAACAGCACCAGCACTAAAAGAATGTCCTCAAAAAAGAGGGGTTTGTACGGTAGTAAAAACTACTACGCCTAAAAAGCCTAATTCAGCTTTAAGAAAAATTGCTAGGGTTAGGTTAACAAATGGATATGAAGTTAGTGCTTATATTCCAGGTATAGGGCATAACTTACAGGAACATAGTGTTGTTCTTATAAGAGGTGGAAGAGTTAAAGACCTTCCAGGTGTTAGGTACCATATAGTAAGAGGAGCATTGGATTCAGCAGGAGTTGCTGATAGATTACAGGGAAGATCAAAATACGGTGCGAAGAGACCTAAGCAGAAGTAATTCAGCTTAAGAAAATGTTGATAGAGGTGCTATGTCTTCAGCGTTTATATATATATTAATTTTGCAGAAGTACAAAGCACTTTGCGGCTTCTTAAAAGCCGAGTACCGATGAACTTAAATTAAATTTTGTTAAGGAGGGAAGTAAAGTGGCTAGAAAAGGACATATAGGAAAAAGAGATGTATTACCAGATCCAGTATATAATAGCAAAGTTGTTACTAAGTTAATAAATAATATAATGGAAGATGGAAAAAAGGGAGTAGCTCAGAAGATTTGTTATGGAGCTTTCGATATAATAAAACAAAAAACAAGTAAAGAACCAATGGAAGTTTTTGAAGAAGCAATGAATAATATAATGCCTCTTCTAGAGGTAAAGGCTAGAAGAATTGGTGGTGCAACATATCAAGTTCCAATAGAGGTTAGACCAGAAAGAAGGCAGACATTAGGAATAAGATGGCTCCTTGTAGCATCAAGAAAACGGGGAGAAAAGTATATGAGAGAAAGGCTTGCAGCAGAACTTATGGATGCAGCAAATAATACAGGTACAGCTGTTAAGAAAAGAGAAGATACTCATAAAATGGCTGAAGCCAATAAAGCCTTTGCACATTATAGATATTAATATTCGAAACTGTTTTGGTAGTTTTACTGAAGCAGTTTTATCAAATTTTAAATTTACGCTTGCGAGGAGGAAAATTAAGTGGGAAGAGAATATCCGTTAGAAAAGTTCCGTAACATAGGAATAATGGCACATATTGATGCCGGAAAGACTACCACTACGGAACGTATACTTTTCTATACAGGAAGAACTCATAAAATAGGAGAAGTACATGAGGGGCAGGCTACTATGGACTGGATGGCCCAAGAGCAAGAAAGAGGAATAACAATAACTTCAGCTGCCACTTTTTGTAAATGGAAAGGTCATGCCATAAATATAATAGATACACCAGGACACGTGGATTTTACTGTAGAAGTTGAGAGATCTTTAAGAGTTCTTGATGGAGCTGTTACTGTCCTAGATGCTAAAAGTGGAGTAGAGCCACAAACGGAAACTGTATGGAGGCAGGCAGATACTTATGGAGTTCCAAGGTTAGTTTATGTAAATAAAATGGATTCAACTGGGGCAGACTTTTATATGTGCGTGGACACTTTGAGAAATAGACTTCATTGTAATGCTATACCTATCCAGATTCCGATAGGCTCAGAAAGTGAATTTAAGGGGATAGTTAACCTTGTAAAGAATGAAGCTATAATATATGAAGATGATTTGGGAACTGTTATGGATGAAGTGGAAATACCAGATGACTTAAAAGATGAAGCTGAAAAATATAGAACTGAGTTAATTGAGGCAATATCTGAATTAGATGAAGATATAATGGTGAAGTATTTAGATGGAGAAGAACTTACAGAGGAAGAAATAATATCTGCAATTAGAAAGGGTGTTATTTCCAATAGTATAGTACCAGTTTTATGTGGTTCTTCTTATAAGAATAAGGGTGTACAGCCAATGATAGATGCAGTGGTTGACTTTATGCCTTCACCACTTGATATACCTCCTATAAAAGGAAGTAATCCTGAAACAGGGGAAGAAACTGATAGACCGGCAGATGATAATCAGCCATTAGCTGCATTAGCATTTAAAATTGCAACAGATCCATTTGTGGGTAAACTTGCATTTACAAGAGTTTATTCAGGAATTATGAAGAGTGGTACTTATGTATATAACTCTACAAAAGGCAAGAAGGAAAGAATAGCAAGACTTGTAAAGATGCACTCAAACAGAAGAGAAGAAGTGGATGAACTTCGAGCGGGTGATTTAGGAGCTATAGTTGGATTAAAGGATACTACAACAGGAAATACACTTTGTGATGAACAAAATCCTGTAGTACTTGAAAGTATGGAATTTCCAGAGCCGGTTATACATGTTGCTATAGAACCTAAGACAAAAGCTGGTCAAGAGAAAATGGGTATTGCACTTTCAAAACTTGCAGAAGAGGATCCTACATTTAAGACTCATACAGACCAAGAAACAGGTCAAACAATCATATCAGGAATGGGTGAACTTCATTTGGAGATAATTGTAGATAGACTTCAAAGGGAGTTTAAGGTGGAATGTAATGTTGGTAAGCCACAGGTTGCCTACAAAGAAACCATTAGAAAAACTGTTAAAGCAGAAGGTAAATTTGTCAGACAATCTGGTGGACATGGTCAGTATGGTCATTGCTGGATAGAGATGTCACCTTCAGAAGAAGGATATTTATTTGAAAATGCCATTGTAGGAGGAACTATTCCAAAAGAATATATTTCACCAATTGATGAAGGAATAAAGCAAGCTTCTGAAACTGGAACAGTAGCTGGATATCCTACTATAAACTTTAAGGCAAAATTATATGATGGATCCTATCATGATGTGGATTCTTCGGAAATGGCATTTAAGATTGCTGCATCTATGGCATTTAAAAATGCTATGGCAAAAGCAGATCCAGTTTTACTTGAACCAATGATGAGGGTTGAAGTTACGGTACCAGAGGAATATATGGGAGATGTAATAGGAGACATAAATTCAAGAAGAGGAAGAATTGAAGGAATGGATCCAAGAGCAGGCGCACAAGTTATAAGATCTTTCGTTCCTCTTTCTGAAATGTTTGGATATGCAACTGTTCTTAGATCAAGGACACAAGGTAGAGGAGTTTACTCTATGACATTTGATCATTATGAAGAGGTTCCAAAGAGCATTCAGGAAAAAATTACAGGAGAAAAGAAATAATTAGTTTTAATTAATATACTGATTTATTTTTAAGGAGGAAGAAGTAATGTCAAAAGAAAAGTTTGAGAGAACAAAACCGCATGTAAACATAGGAACAATAGGACACGTAGACCATGGCAAGACTACATTAACAGCAGCAATAACAATGGTATTGGCGAAGGAAGGAAAGGCATCGGCTACAAAGTATGATGAGATAGATAAGGCACCGGAAGAAAAAGAAAGAGGAATAACAATAAATACAGCACACGTAGAATATGAGACAGAAAACAGACACTATGCACACGTAGATTGTCCAGGACATGCAGATTATGTAAAGAACATGATAACAGGTGCGGCACAGATGGATGGAGCAATACTTGTAGTAAGTGCAGCAGATGGTCCAATGCCACAGACAAGAGAACATATATTACTGGCAAGTAGGGTAGGAGTACAATATATAGTAGTATTTTTAAATAAAGCAGACCAGGTAGATGATCCTGAATTAATAGAATTAGTAGAGATGGAAGTAAGGGAACTTTTGAATGAATATGGATTTCCAGGAGACGATGTTCCAATAATAGTAGGAAGTGCATTGAAGGTAATTGAAAATCCAGATGATGCAGAAGCAACTAAATGTGTATATGAATTAATGGAAGCAGTAGACAGTTATATACCAACTCCAGAGAGACCGGTAGATAAACCATTCTTAATGCCTATAGAAGATGTATTCACAATAACAGGAAGAGGAACAGTAGCAACAGGAAGAGTGGAAAGTGGAGTACTTAAAATAGGAGACGAAGTAGAGATAGTAGGATTAAAAGAAGAGAAGAAAAAGACGGTATGTACAGGGGTGGAAATGTTTAGAAAGCTTCTAGACCAGGCTATGGCAGGAGATAACATAGGAGCATTATTGAGAGGAATACAGAGAGAAGAGATAGAAAGAGGTCAGGTATTATCAAAGCCTGGTTCAGTAAAACCACATAAGAAATTTGTGGGTCAGGTATATGTATTAAAGAAAGAAGAAGGGGGAAGACATACACCGTTTTTCAATGGATATAGACCACAGTTTTATTTTAGAACAACAGATGTAACAGGGTCAATATCATTACCAGAAGGAGTAGAAATGGTAATGCCAGGAGATCATATAGATATGAACGTAGAACTTATAACACCAGTTGCAATGCATGAGGGATTGAGATTTGCAATAAGAGAAGGCGGCAGAACAGTTGGTTCAGGTGTTGTTACTACAGTATCTGAATAATTAGATTATATTAAGGACTGGGTTTCTAGACCTAGTCCTTTTAAGGATATAGAAGAGTGTTCTTTGATTTTTAAAGTGAGATATAAGCACTGCTACACGCCTGGATAAGTTCTTTTCCTAAAGGATAACGTATTCTAAGTGCTTAAAGACACTAAGAATATTGTTAATAAGGCTCAAATGGAGATAAGTATTTCTCTATAGCAAACTTCACTTGAACCTCAGAATCACTTGATAGCAGAGTCCACTTAGCCCCAAGAATCACTTGATAATTTTTGATAGCATTGACATAAAAACTAAGTTGTGATAAATTGTTTAGGTAATGTATTAAATTAAATATGAACTTTAGTTGAACATATAGGTATATATTAGGAATGTATATTTACACTTGTACTTGGGAGGTGTTTAAAAGATGAGAGTAAAAGTGATATTAGCATGTACAGAATGTAAACAGAGAAACTACAACACAATGAAGAATAAAAAAAATAATCCTAATAGATTAGAAATAAAGAAATATTGTCCATTTTGCAATAAACATACAGTTCATAAACAGACTAAATAATATTTAAAGTACACAGGTTAAAAATTTTGAGGATGTGAACAAAATGTCTGCACGTGATAATGCCAAAAAAGTTGATAGGCAAGTTACGCCTGAAGGGGGATTCTTTAATTTTTTTAAGGGATTAGTGATAGAATTTAAAAGGATAACTTGGGCCTCTAAGGAAGATGTGAAAAAAGCAACGATAGCTGTTATTGCTTTTTGTAGTATGTATGTAGTGATTGTTGCAGTGATAGATTTCGGATTGAACTCTTTAGTTAAGACTATTTTAAAATAAGAAAAGAATAAGGAGGTAAGGGATTAGGTAATATTTTGTCCCTAGGGTTATGGCAGATAAAGCTAAGTGGTATGTAGTTCATACATATTCTGGTTACGAAAATAAAGTTAAGATGAATCTTGAAAAGACCATAGAAAACAGAGAACTATATGATTGTATAGATGATGTTCAAGTGCCTATGGAAGAACAAGTTGAAATCAAAGACGGAAAAAAGAAAATAACACTAAAAAAGATATTTCCAGGGTATGTTTTAGTGCACATGATAATGACTGATGATTCTTGGTATGTAGTTAGAAATACTAGAGGAGTTACAGGGTTTGTTGGACCTGGTTCTAAGCCTGTACCTCTTACTGATGAAGAAGTAAAAGATATGGGCATTAATGAAAAACTTGTGAATGTGGATATATTGGTAGGAGAAAATGTAAAGGTAAGGTCTGGACCACTAGAGAACTTCTTAGCTGTCATTCAAGAAATAAATATTGAAAAAAGAAAAGTTAAAGCTTTAGTTAACATGTTTGGCAGGGAAACTCCTGTTGAACTTGATTTTAATCAAATAGAGAAAATAGAATAGCTTTACAAATGTAATCTTAAAATAAGTGGTATAAAATAAAATTATTATATAACCACATTATAGGAGGTGTATAATTTATGGCTAAAAAAGTAGTTGGAATGATAAAACTTCAGCTTCCAGCAGGAAAAGCAACTCCGGCTCCGCCAGTAGGTCCTGCTCTAGGGCAACATGGAGTAAATATTATGGGATTTTGTAAGGAGTTTAATGCTAAAACTGTTAAACAAGAAGGATTGATAATTCCAGTAGTAATTACTGTATATCAAGATAGATCATTTAGTTTTGTATTAAAAACTCCACCTGCAGCAGTATTACTTAAAAAGGCAGCAGGGATTGAAAGTGGTTCTGGTGTGCCAAATAAAACTAAGGTTGCTAAAGTTACTGAAGAACAAGTTAAACAAATTGCTGAAACTAAAATGGCAGATTTAAATGCTTCATCTGTTGAAACTGCTATGAAAATGATAGCAGGAACTGCAAGAAGTATGGGAATAACTATAGAGGGATAATTAGAAGTATAGTGGAAGGCATAGTGCCGTTATTACCACAAAGGAGGAATTTAAATTGGGAAAAAAATATAAAGAAAGTTCTAAGCTTATTGACAAAAAAACGCTGTATACTCCTTTAGAAGCAATGGAACTTGCATTAAAAACAGCAAAAGCTAATTTTGATGAGACTATAGAATTATCAATAAAGCTTGGAGTAGATCCAAGACATGCAGATCAACAGGTTAGAGGGGCTGTAGTTCTTCCTCATGGAACCGGCAAAAAGGTCAGAGTTTTGGTATTAGCTAAGGGAGATAGACTTAAGGAAGCAGAGGATGCCGGTGCTGATTATGCTGGAGCAGAAGAATATGTTGAAAAGATCCAGAAAGAAAATTGGTTTGATTTTGATGTAGTAGTGGCAACTCCAGATATGATGGGGGTTGTAGGAAGATTAGGTAGAATATTGGGACCTAAAGGACTGATGCCAAATCCTAAGTCAGGTACTGTTACTTTTGATGTGGCAAAAGCTATTCAGGATATTAAAGCTGGTAAAGTTGAATATAGAGTAGATAAAACCTCTATTGTTCATGTGCCTATAGGAAAGAAATCCTTTGAAGTACAAAAACTTTTAGATAATTTTCGTGTGTTAATGGAAGCTATAGTGAAAGCTAAACCATCAGCTGCTAAGGGGCAATATTTAAAGTCTGTAGCAGTTTCAAGTACTATGGGACCTGGTATAAAAATAAATTCAGCTAAGGTTTTAGAATAATGTTGACACAAATAGTCAGTTTGTATATAATTTAAAAAGTTGAATATGTATATTTTCCTTAGACAATAGGTGCTAAATGCGTAACGGTGAAACCAACCTATCCAGGATTCCAATATAAAGTAAAGGTGGTCTCTCTGTGTCTATAGGGAGGCTTTTATGTTATATATGTTTTTAAATAATATATTCTATATTGTCAGGAGGTGGATATAAAGTGAGTAAAAATAGAGAGTTAAAGCAGGCTAAAGTTGAAGAAATTAAAGGTAAGATGGAAAAAGCAGAAAGCATGATATTTGCTGAATATCAGGGATTAACTGTAGAGGAAGATACTAATCTGAGAAAAGAGTTAAGGGAATCAGGTGTAGAATATAAAGTTTATAAAAATACCTTATCTATAAGAGCTGCAAAGGAACTAGGATTTGATAAATTAGAAGATATTTTTGTGGGTCCCGTATCAATAGCTTTTGGATACGATGAACCTACTACGCCAGCTAGAATCCTTAGTGACTTTTCTAAAAAATATAAGGCATTAGAGTTAAAAGGTGGAGTTGTACAGGGAGAAATATTTGATGTGGATAAGGTTAAGCAACTTGCTACTATACCATCAAAAGAAGTTCTTATTGGAAAATTACTTGGAAGTTTCAAAGCTCCGCTATCAAATTTTGTATATTTGCTGAGTGCAATTGAAGAAAATAAAAAATCAGAAGAAGTTTAATTTTAGAAAAATTTTGGAGGTGTCTATAATATGAGTAAAGAAGAAATCATTCAAGCTATAAAAGGAATGAGTGTTTTAGAGTTAAATGAATTGGTAAAAGCATGTGAGGAAGAATTTGGCGTAAGTGCTGCTGCTCCGGTAGCAGTAGCTGGTGGTGCAGTAGCTGGTGGCGGAGATGCGGCAGAGGAAAAGACAGAATTCGATGTAGTTCTTAAAGCAACCGGTTCAGAAAAAATAAAAGTTATAAAAGCAGTTAGAGAAGTAACTGGATTAGGATTAAAAGAAGCTAAAGCTTTAGTTGATGGAGCACCTAAACCATTGAAGGAAGCTGTAAGCAAAGAAGATGCTGAAGCTATAAAAGCTAAGTTTGAAGAAATTGGTGCTGAGATAGAATTAAAGTAAAAAATTAATAAGATGTATATAAGAGGTGCTTTAATCCAAAGTACCTCTTTAATAGTTTTAATAAATTTTGGAATTTTATCATTGACAATGCTTTTATACTATGATAAAATAATAAATCGCATTGATTAGTTATAAATTTTAGCTCCAATGCTTTGAAATTTAATATGATTTGAATTAATTATAACAAATAGGGTATAATATTTTGATGGCAGTTAATAAATCCATAAACATACATATAAGAGTAATATTGATGTTTTTGGTTATTTTTAGTTTATACGAGGGGTGAAAAATCAATGGTACATCCTGTCCGAGTTGGTAAAAGAACGCGAATGAGTTTTTCTAGGCTTAAGGAAATAGGCCATATGCCTAATTTGATTGAGGTTCAGCTGAATTCCTATAACTGGTTTTTAAAAGAGGGACTTCAAGAAGTATTTGAGGATATTAATCCTATTCAAGACTATACGGCAAATCTCAATTTAGAGTTTGTAGGATATAAGCTGGATATGGATAATATTAAGTATTCTGTAGAAGAATGTAAAGAGAGAGATGCCACTTATGCAGCACCTTTAAAGGTAAAAGTGAGGTTACTTAATAAGGAAACTGGTGAAGTTAAAGAACAAGAAGTTTTTATGGGAGATTTTCCTCTTATGACAGAGCAGGGAACTTTTATAATTAATGGAGCGGAAAGGGTTATAGTTAGCCAACTTGTTAGATCACCAGGGGTATATTATGATGTGTCGGTTGATAAAACTGGTAAGAATCTTTTTTCTTCAACTGTAATACCTAATAGGGGTGCCTGGCTAGAATATGAAACTGACTCTAATAATATAATATATGTCAGGATAGATAAAACGAGAAAATTACCTATAACTATTCTTGTTAGAGCCATGGGTTATGGAACGGATACAGAAATTACTAATTTTTTTGGAGAGGATGAAAGATTAAAGGCTACGATTGAGAAAGATAATACTAAAACTCATGAGGAGGCTTTGCTTGAGATATACAAAAGATTAAGACCTGGAGAACCGCCTACAGTAGATAGTGCGCGTTCACTTATTGAATCTTTATTTTTTGATCCAAAAAGGTATGATCTTTCAAGAGTAGGAAGATATAAATTTAACAAAAAACTATCGCTTCATCTTAGAATTGTAAATCAAATATCTGCTGGAGATATAGTTAACCCAGAGACTGGTGAGATACTTGTTCAAAAAGGTGAGAAGATAGATAGGGAAAAGGCAGTTCAGATTCAACAGTGTGGAGTAAATTCAGTAGATATTGAAATTGAAGATACTATACTAAGAATTATAGGTAATAATTTTGTAAATATAAATAATTTTATTGATTTTAATATAGATGATTTAAATATAAAAGAAAGTGTATATTATCCTGCTCTAAAACAGATTTTAGACAATTATAGTAGCGAAGAAAGTATTAAAGAGCAGATAAAGAAAAATATTCATAATTTGATTCCAAAACATATAATTAGAGATGATATATATGCTACTGTTAGTTATGAATTGGGATTAGCTTATGGAGTGGGGCATACTGATGATATAGACCACCTAGGAAACAGAAGGCTTAGGTCTGTAGGCGAATTACTTCAAAATCAATTTAGAATAGGTCTTTCTAGAATGGAAAGAGTAGTTAAAGAGAGAATGACCATACAAGATCAAGAGGTAATAACACCGCAGGCTTTAATAAATATAAGGCCGGTAGCAGCATCTATAAAAGAATTTTTTGGGAGTTCTCAGCTTTCGCAATTTATGGATCAAACTAATCCTTTATCAGAGCTTACGCATAAGAGAAGATTATCTGCTTTAGGACCCGGAGGACTTTCAAGGGAAAGAGCTGGATTTGAAGTTAGAGATGTTCATCATTCTCATTATGGAAGAATGTGCCCTATAGAGACACCGGAAGGGCCTAACATAGGACTTATTAATTCTTTGGCTACTTATGCTAAAGTTAACGAATATGGTTTTATAGAAACACCATATAGAAAAGTTAATAAGAAAGAGAAAATGGTTACAAATGAAATTATATATATGACTGCAGATGAAGAAGATGAATATTTAATAGGAAGGGCAAATGAACCTATTAATGAAAACGGGAAATTTATAGATAGCAAAATTACAGTTAGAGATAAAGAAGATGTTATTGTGGTACCTGCTGAAGAGGTTGATTATATGGATTTATCTCCAAGACAATTGGTTTCTGTTGCAACGGCGATGATACCATTTCTTGAGAATGACGATGCTAGCCGTGCTCTTATGGGATCAAATATGCAAAGACAGGCAGTTCCGCTTTTAAAACCTCAGGCTCCTATAGTAGGAACAGGAATCGAATATAAAGCCGCAGTGGATTCAGGAGTGCTTCCAAAGGCTAGAAACGCAGGAGTGGTATCTTATGTATGTGCAAATGAAATAAGAGTTAGAAGAGATTCAGATGGTGAGACGGATACCTATAGACTTCTTAAATTTCAAAGATCCAATCAGGGCACATGTATAAATCAGAGGCCTATAGTTAAAAAAGGAGAAATAGTTGAAAAAGGAACAGTTTTAGCTGATGGACCTTCAACTGACTTGGGGGAAATAGCTCTGGGAAAAAATATTAGAATGGGTTTTACAACTTGGGAAGGATATAACTATGAAGATGCCATGCTTATATCGGAAGAGCTTGTAAAAAAAGATGTATTTACATCAATTCACATAGAAGAATATGAATCGGAAGCTAGAGATACAAAGTTAGGTCCAGAAGAGATCACAAGAGATATACCTAATGTAGGAGAAGATGCACTAAAGGACATAGATGATAGAGGAATTATAAAAATAGGGGCTGAAGTTAGAGCGGGAGACATATTGGTAGGTAAAGTAACGCCTAAAGGAGAAACAGAACTTACCGCAGAAGAAAGACTTTTAAGGGCCATATTTGGAGAAAAAGCCAGAGAAGTCAGAGATACATCACTTAGAGTACCTCATGGAGAAGCTGGTATAATTGTAGATGTGAAAGTATTTACAAGGAAGAATGGAGATGAACTTTCACCGGGAGTTAATAAACTGGTAAGATGTTATATAGCACAAAAAAGAAAAATATCTGTAGGAGATAAAATGGCAGGAAGACATGGTAACAAAGGTGTTATATCACGAGTGTTGCCAGAAGAAGATATGCCTTTTTTACCAGATGGTAGACCACTTGAGATATGCTTAAATCCACTTGGAGTGCCTTCACGTATGAATATAGGGCAGGTACTTGAAGTCCATTTAGGATGGGCTGCTAGTGAATTGGGGTGGCATATAGCAACTCCTGTATTTGATGGAGCTACAGAAGAAGACATTATAGAATGCTTAAAAAAAGCAGGATATAGGGAAGATGGAAAAACCATTTTATATGATGGAAGAACAGGAGAACCTTTTAATAGACCGGTAACGGTAGGGTACATGTATATTTTAAAGCTAGCCCATTTAGTTGATGATAAAATCCATGCCAGATCTACAGGACCGTACTCTTTAGTAACTCAGCAGCCGCTAGGGGGTAAGGCACAGTTTGGAGGTCAAAGGTTTGGTGAAATGGAAGTTTGGGCATTAGAAGCCTATGGTGCTGCTCACACTCTTCAAGAAATACTTACGGTTAAATCAGATGATGTAGTTGGAAGAGTGAAAACTTATGAAGCAATTGTAAAAGGCGAAAATATACCTGAACCAGGTGTTCCAGAATCTTTTAAAGTACTTATAAAAGAACTTCAAGCTTTATGTTTGGATGTTAAAGTATTAAATGATGATAATCAAGAAATTAAGTTGAAAGAATCTGTAGATGAAGAAGTTGAAAATTTAGATGTGAATATGGAGGGGAATGAAGACTTCGTTTTATCATCTCAAAATAATGACTATGAGGAACAAGAAGAAAGTGATGAAGATGAAGAATTAAATCTGGATTATGATGATTTGACTTTAGATGATTTAAAAGATGATCTAAAAATAGAAGATTTTAATGATGAACATTAGGAAGGGAGGATGTACCCTTGTTTGAATTAAATAACTTTGATGCACTTCAAATAGGCTTAGCTTCACCAGAAAAAATAAGAGAATGGTCGAGAGGTGAGGTAAAAAAACCTGAAACAATAAATTATAGAACTTTGAAACCGGAAAGAGATGGTTTATTCTGTGAAAGAATTTTTGGACCTCAAAAGGACTGGGAATGTCATTGTGGTAAATATAAGAGAATTAGATATAAAGGTATAGTTTGTGATAGGTGTGGAGTAGAAGTAACCAAAGCAAAAGTAAGGCGAGAGAGAATGGGGCATATTGAATTGGCAGCCCCTGTATCTCATATATGGTATTTTAAAGGCATACCATCTCGTATGGGGCTTATTTTAGATATGTCTCCAAGGGCCTTAGAAAAGGTGTTATATTTTGCATCTTATATTGTTTTGGATCCCAAAGAAACTCAATTATTAAAAAAGCAATTGTTAACTGAAAAGGAGTATAGAGAAGCTGTAGATAAATACGGAGAACAAAATTTTACAGCTGGTATGGGGGCAGAATCTGTAAAAAAACTTTTAGAAGAAATAGATTTGGAACAATTATCTTTAACATTAAAAGAAGATCTAAAAAACAGTACAGGACAGAAAAAGGTAAGGATAATAAGAAGATTAGAGGTTGTTGAATCTTTTAGAAAATCTGGAAATAGGCCTGAATGGATGGTTATAGATGTAATTCCGGTTATACCACCAGATTTAAGACCTATGGTTCAACTGGATGGAGGAAGATTTGCCACTTCAGATTTAAATGATCTTTATAGAAGAGTTATAAATAGAAATAATAGACTTAAGAAGTTGTTGGATTTAGGCGCACCAGATATAATAGTAAGAAATGAAAAAAGAATGCTCCAAGAAGCAGTGGATGCTCTCATAGATAATGGAAGAAGAGGTAGGCCAGTAACTGGACCTGGAAATAGGCCGTTAAAATCCTTATCAGACATGTTAAAGGGTAAGCAGGGTAGATTTAGACAAAACTTACTTGGAAAGCGTGTTGACTATTCAGGACGTTCTGTTATAGTAGTTGGCCCTGAACTTAAAATGTATCAGTGCGGATTACCTAAAGAAATGGCACTTGAACTTTTTAAGCCATTTGTAATGAAGAAATTGGTTGAAAGAGGGTTGGCCCATAATATCAAAAGTGCAAAAAGAATGGTAGAACGGGTTCAAACTCAGGTTTGGGATGTATTGGAAGAGGTAATATCTGATCATCCGGTGCTTTTAAATCGTGCTCCTACACTTCATAGATTGGGAATACAGGCATTCCAACCAGTCCTTGTAGAAGGGAGAGCTATAAAACTCCATCCTTTATCTTGTACAGCGTATAATGCTGATTTTGATGGAGACCAGATGGCAGTTCACGTGCCGCTTTCAGTAGAAGCTCAATCAGAGGCTAGATTCCTAATGCTTGCTGCCCACAATATACTGAAACCGTCAGATGGCAAACCGGTAGTTGTACCGACCCAGGATATGGTACTTGGATCATATTATCTAACTGTAGAGAGAGAAGGAGCTAAAGGAGAAGGAAGGTATTTTTCCTTACCAGATGAAGTAATAATGGCATATCAATTAAAACAAATTGATATAAATGCCAGGATAAAAGTAAAAATGACAAAAGTTATAGATGGAAAATATACAAGTGGTATAATTGATGCTACAGCAGGAAAAATAATATTTAATGAGTGTGTACCTCAAGATCTTGGGTTCGTAGATAGGAGTAAACCAGGTAATGAATTTAAACTGGAAATTGATTTTCTTGTAGCCAAGAAAAATTTGGGGAAAATAATAAATAAGTGTTATATGAAGCATGGAGCTACAAAAACATCTATAATGTTAGATAAAATAAAAGCAAGGGGATATCATTATTCAACTATAAGTGGAATAACAGTCTCAACTTCGGATATGGAAGTACCTGAGTCCAAAAAGAGACTTCTCAGTGAATCAGATGCAGCAGTCGATAAGATAGAAAAGATGTATAGGAGAGGATTCATATCAGAGGACGAAAGGTATCAAAGAGTTATAGAAAGATGGACTAAGACTACAGAAGATGTGGCAGATGAACTTATGAATAATTTAGATAAGTTCAATCCAATATTTATGATGGCAGATTCAGGAGCTAGAGGTTCTAAAAGCCAGATTAAGCAGCTGGCTGGTATGAGAGGACTCATGGCCAATCCTTCTGGGAAAATAATAGAATTACCTATAAGAGCATCCTTTAGAGAAGGATTAGATGTACTGGAATATTTTATATCAACACATGGAGCAAGAAAAGGAAACGCAGATACTGCTTTGAAAACTGCAGATTCAGGATATCTTACTAGAAGGCTTGTTGATGTAAGTCAGGATGTTATAGTTAGGGAAGAGGATTGTGGCACCTATGAAGGATATGATGTTTCAGAAATAAAAGAAGGCAATGAGGTAATAGAGAGTTTATCAGAAAGGCTTACAGGAAGATATTCTGCAGAGGATATTATAAATCCTAATAATCATGAAATAATAGTAGAAAAAGACACTTATATGGATTCAAAGCTGGCAGATAAGATAGAAGCATCAGGGATTAAAAAAGTAAAGATAAGATCTGTTTTCACCTGTAAATCAAGACATGGAGTATGCTCAAAATGTTATGGAATGAATATGGCTACTGCACAAAAAATTGATATTGGTGAATCAGTAGGTATAATAGCAGCTCAAAGTATAGGAGAACCTGGTACACAGCTTACCATGAGAACTTTTCATACCGGAGGAGTTGCAGGCTCAGATATAACTCAAGGTCTTCCAAGAGTTGAGGAATTATTTGAAGCTAGAAAACCAAAAGGTCTTGCTATAGTAAGTGAAGTTTCAGGTACTGTAAAAATGGAAGAAACTAAAAAGAAAAGAAGCGTTTCTGTAATTACAGATAGTGGAGAAGAAGTAACTTATGATATACCATTTGGGTCAAGAATCAAAGTGTCAAATGGAGATTTAATAAGTGCTGGTGATGAAGTAACAGAAGGATCTATAAATCCACATGACATATTAAGAATAAAAGGAGTTCAAGGAGTTAAAAATTACCTTTTATCTGAAGTTCAGAAGGTTTATAGACTTCAAGGGGTTGATATAAATGATAAACACCTTGAAGTAGTAATAAGACAAATGACAAGAAAAATTAAAATAGAAGAATCAGGAGATACAGAATTATTGCCAGGAACTATGATTGATATATTTGATTTTGAAGAAGAAAATGCAAGAGTGGAAGCTAGTGGGGGAAATGCGGCTCAAGGTAGAGTAGCTCTTCTTGGAATAACTAAAGCAGCACTTGCTACGGAATCCTTCCTTTCTGCAGCGTCTTTTCAGGAAACTACAAGGGTATTAACAGATGCAGCTATAAAAGGGAAGATAGATCCACTCTTAGGCTTAAAGGAGAATGTAATTATTGGTAAACTTATACCAGCAGGAACAGGCATGACCAGGTATAGGTCAATAAAGATTAACACAGAAAATGAAATACAGGAAAATCAAGTAGAAGCTAATGTATAATTTATTGACATAGTAATACTAAAATGATAAAATACATCTGTATGTTTTTTAAGAGACAAAGCATTACATACTTTGTCTCTATAGTATTGTAGGAGGGAATAAATAATGATTTATAGGCTTACAGGAAATAAAGTTGTTGGTTTGAAGCAAACAGTTAAAGCTATAAAAAATAATAATGCCCAAACTGTTTATATAGCTAAAGATGCCGATGATAAAATAAAACAGTCCGTAAAAACATTAATTACTCAGGATTCCCCGGCATTAGTTTATGTAGATACTATGAAAGAATTAGGCAAGTTATGTGGGATAGATGTAGGAGCTGCTACAGCTGCTATATTAAAACAGTAGTTTTATAACTGAAATGGCGTTTAACAATAAATTATTATAAATTTTTAAATTACCATAAATATATTTTAAAGGAGGTGTAAATAAACATGCCAACAATAAGTCAATTAATAAGGAAAGGCAGGAAGACAGTGGCTACAAAGTCAACAGCACCAGCACTAAAAGAATGTCCTCAAAAAAGAGGGGTTTGTACGGTAGTAAAAACTACTACGCCTAAAAAGCCTAATTCAGCTTTAAGAAAAATTGCTAGGGTTAGGTTAACAAATGGATATGAAGTTAGTGCTTATATTCCAGGTATAGGGCATAACTTACAGGAACATAGTGTTGTTCTTATAAGAGGTGGAAGAGTTAAAGACCTTCCAGGTGTTAGGTACCATATAGTAAGAGGAGCATTGGATTCAGCAGGAGTTGCTGATAGATTACAGGGAAGATCAAAATACGGTGCGAAGAGACCTAAGCAGAAGTAATTCAGCTTAAGAAAATGTTGATAGAGGTGCTATGTCTTCAGCGTTTATATATATATTAATTTTGCAGAAGTACAAAGCACTTTGCGGCTTCTTAAAAGCCGAGTACCGATGAACTTAAATTAAATTTTGTTAAGGAGGGAAGTAAAGTGGCTAGAAAAGGACATATAGGAAAAAGAGATGTATTACCAGATCCAGTATATAATAGCAAAGTTGTTACTAAGTTAATAAATAATATAATGGAAGATGGAAAAAAGGGAGTAGCTCAGAAGATTTGTTATGGAGCTTTCGATATAATAAAACAAAAAACAAGTAAAGAACCAATGGAAGTTTTTGAAGAAGCAATGAATAATATAATGCCTCTTCTAGAGGTAAAGGCTAGAAGAATTGGTGGTGCAACATATCAAGTTCCAATAGAGGTTAGACCAGAAAGAAGGCAGACATTAGGAATAAGATGGCTCCTTGTAGCATCAAGAAAACGGGGAGAAAAGTATATGAGAGAAAGGCTTGCAGCAGAACTTATGGATGCAGCAAATAATACAGGTACAGCTGTTAAGAAAAGAGAAGATACTCATAAAATGGCTGAAGCCAATAAAGCCTTTGCACATTATAGATATTAATATTCGAAACTGTTTTGGTAGTTTTACTGAAGCAGTTTTATCAAATTTTAAATTTACGCTTGCGAGGAGGAAAATTAAGTGGGAAGAGAATATCCGTTAGAAAAGTTCCGTAACATAGGAATAATGGCACATATTGATGCCGGAAAGACTACCACTACGGAACGTATACTTTTCTATACAGGAAGAACTCATAAAATAGGAGAAGTACATGAGGGGCAGGCTACTATGGACTGGATGGCCCAAGAGCAAGAAAGAGGAATAACAATAACTTCAGCTGCCACTTTTTGTAAATGGAAAGGTCATGCCATAAATATAATAGATACACCAGGACACGTGGATTTTACTGTAGAAGTTGAGAGATCTTTAAGAGTTCTTGATGGAGCTGTTACTGTCCTAGATGCTAAAAGTGGAGTAGAGCCACAAACGGAAACTGTATGGAGGCAGGCAGATACTTATGGAGTTCCAAGGTTAGTTTATGTAAATAAAATGGATTCAACTGGGGCAGACTTTTATATGTGCGTGGACACTTTGAGAAATAGACTTCATTGTAATGCTATACCTATCCAGATTCCGATAGGCTCAGAAAGTGAATTTAAGGGGATAGTTAACCTTGTAAAGAATGAAGCTATAATATATGAAGATGATTTGGGAACTGTTATGGATGAAGTGGAAATACCAGATGACTTAAAAGATGAAGCTGAAAAATATAGAACTGAGTTAATTGAGGCAATATCTGAATTAGATGAAGATATAATGGTGAAGTATTTAGATGGAGAAGAACTTACAGAGGAAGAAATAATATCTGCAATTAGAAAGGGTGTTATTTCCAATAGTATAGTACCAGTTTTATGTGGTTCTTCTTATAAGAATAAGGGTGTACAGCCAATGATAGATGCAGTGGTTGACTTTATGCCTTCACCACTTGATATACCTCCTATAAAAGGAAGTAATCCTGAAACAGGGGAAGAAACTGATAGACCGGCAGATGATAATCAGCCATTAGCTGCATTAGCATTTAAAATTGCAACAGATCCATTTGTGGGTAAACTTGCATTTACAAGAGTTTATTCAGGAATTATGAAGAGTGGTACTTATGTATATAACTCTACAAAAGGCAAGAAGGAAAGAATAGCAAGACTTGTAAAGATGCACTCAAACAGAAGAGAAGAAGTGGATGAACTTCGAGCGGGTGATTTAGGAGCTATAGTTGGATTAAAGGATACTACAACAGGAAATACACTTTGTGATGAACAAAATCCTGTAGTACTTGAAAGTATGGAATTTCCAGAGCCGGTTATACATGTTGCTATAGAACCTAAGACAAAAGCTGGTCAAGAGAAAATGGGTATTGCACTTTCAAAACTTGCAGAAGAGGATCCTACATTTAAGACTCATACAGACCAAGAAACAGGTCAAACAATCATATCAGGAATGGGTGAACTTCATTTGGAGATAATTGTAGATAGACTTCAAAGGGAGTTTAAGGTGGAATGTAATGTTGGTAAGCCACAGGTTGCCTACAAAGAAACCATTAGAAAAACTGTTAAAGCAGAAGGTAAATTTGTCAGACAATCTGGTGGACATGGTCAGTATGGTCATTGCTGGATAGAGATGTCACCTTCAGAAGAAGGATATTTATTTGAAAATGCCATTGTAGGAGGAACTATTCCAAAAGAATATATTTCACCAATTGATGAAGGAATAAAGCAAGCTTCTGAAACTGGAACAGTAGCTGGATATCCTACTATAAACTTTAAGGCAAAATTATATGATGGATCCTATCATGATGTGGATTCTTCGGAAATGGCATTTAAGATTGCTGCATCTATGGCATTTAAAAATGCTATGGCAAAAGCAGATCCAGTTTTACTTGAACCAATGATGAGGGTTGAAGTTACGGTACCAGAGGAATATATGGGAGATGTAATAGGAGACATAAATTCAAGAAGAGGAAGAATTGAAGGAATGGATCCAAGAGCAGGCGCACAAGTTATAAGATCTTTCGTTCCTCTTTCTGAAATGTTTGGATATGCAACTGTTCTTAGATCAAGGACACAAGGTAGAGGAGTTTACTCTATGACATTTGATCATTATGAAGAGGTTCCAAAGAGCATTCAGGAAAAAATTACAGGAGAAAAGAAATAATTAGTTTTAATTAATATACTGATTTATTTTTAAGGAGGAAGAAGTAATGTCAAAAGAAAAGTTTGAGAGAACAAAACCGCATGTAAACATAGGAACAATAGGACACGTAGACCATGGCAAGACTACATTAACAGCAGCAATAACAATGGTATTGGCGAAGGAAGGAAAGGCATCGGCTACAAAGTATGATGAGATAGATAAGGCACCGGAAGAAAAAGAAAGAGGAATAACAATAAATACAGCACACGTAGAATATGAGACAGAAAACAGACACTATGCACACGTAGATTGTCCAGGACATGCAGATTATGTAAAGAACATGATAACAGGTGCGGCACAGATGGATGGAGCAATACTTGTAGTAAGTGCAGCAGATGGTCCAATGCCACAGACAAGAGAACATATATTACTGGCAAGTAGGGTAGGAGTACAATATATAGTAGTATTTTTAAATAAAGCAGACCAGGTAGATGATCCTGAATTAATAGAATTAGTAGAGATGGAAGTAAGGGAACTTTTGAATGAATATGGATTTCCAGGAGACGATGTTCCAATAATAGTAGGAAGTGCATTGAAGGTAATTGAAAATCCAGATGATGCAGAAGCAACTAAATGTGTATATGAATTAATGGAAGCAGTAGACAGTTATATACCAACTCCAGAGAGACCGGTAGATAAACCATTCTTAATGCCTATAGAAGATGTATTCACAATAACAGGAAGAGGAACAGTAGCAACAGGAAGAGTGGAAAGTGGAGTACTTAAAATAGGAGACGAAGTAGAGATAGTAGGATTAAAAGAAGAGAAGAAAAAGACGGTATGTACAGGGGTGGAAATGTTTAGAAAGCTTCTAGACCAGGCTATGGCAGGAGATAACATAGGAGCATTATTGAGAGGAATACAGAGAGAAGAGATAGAAAGAGGTCAGGTATTATCAAAGCCTGGTTCAGTAAAACCACATAAGAAATTTGTGGGTCAGGTATATGTATTAAAGAAAGAAGAAGGGGGAAGACATACACCGTTTTTCAATGGATATAGACCACAGTTTTATTTTAGAACAACAGATGTAACAGGGTCAATATCATTACCAGAAGGAGTAGAAATGGTAATGCCAGGAGATCATATAGATATGAACGTAGAACTTATAACACCAGTTGCAATGCATGAGGGATTGAGATTTGCAATAAGAGAAGGCGGCAGAACAGTTGGTTCAGGTGTTGTTACTACAGTATCTGAATAATTAAGCATATGAAAATTCAAAAGTGTAGATGTGTTTTCATGAAAAGGAAAGAGGCAGCTCTTTCCTTAATTCAACAAATTAATTTTTGATTAATACAATTTGTTTACCTATTTAAAAGTATAAATTTTTACTTGTCAGAAATAAGAATTTAGTGTATACTTAAGAAGTTGTGAGGTTATAACAGCGATGAGGCGAGAGGTTGCCGGGCTTCCGGGTAATTCTTGACTGAGTATGCCAAAGTCTTGAACTAGGCGACGGTTATTTTATAACCTGTTATTTGCGTGAAAATACATGAAACGCCTGGAACAGTTTATAGAATATATCCGCTGTTGTACGTAAGAAGTATAGCGTGCATGAAAAGGAGGGAAAAAAATAATGGCAAAACAAAAAATAAGAATAAGGCTGAAAGCTTTCGATCATACCATACTTGATCAATCATCTGAAAAGATAGTTGAAACTGCCAAGTCTACAGGAGCAAAGGTAGCAGGACCTGTGCCGTTACCTACAGAAAAAGATGTGGTTACAATTCTAAGAGCCCCACATAAATATAAAGATTCAAGGGAGCAATTTGAGATAAGAACTCATAAGAGACTTATAGATATAATAAGTCCATCCCCAAAAACTGTTGATGCTTTAATGAGACTGGATTTACCGGCAGGTGTCGATATTGAGATAAAATTATAAAAATGTTGTTATTGTAATAAATTATTATTACTAACTATTATGACCGTTTATTTTAAACGATCCGCTAATATGTTTAGGAGGTGTATGTAAATGAAAAAAGCTATATTAGGTAAAAAGTTGGGTATGACCCAGATATTTAATGAAAATGGTAAAGTGATTCCTGTCACAGTAATTGAGGCAGGTCCTTGTGTAGTGGTACAAAAGAAGACTGAGGAAAAAGACGGTTATAAATCTATACAGATTGGTTTTGGGGATATAAGAGAAAAACTTGTAAATAAACCATTAAAAGGTCATTTTGCAAAATCGGGAGTTTCACTGAAAAGATTTTTAAAAGAATTTAAACTCGATAATATAGATGAATATGAAATAGGGCAAGAAATAAAAGCAGATATTTTTGCAGAAGGAGATAGGATTGATGTATCTGGTATCTCCAAAGGCAAGGGATTCCAAGGAGTAATAAGAAGATGGAATGCTCAAAGAGGTCCTATGTCCCATGGTTCAAAATTTCATAGGGCTGTTGGTTCTATGGGAGCTTCTTCTGATCCATCAAGGACTTTTAAAAATAAGAAAATGCCAGGACATATGGGAAATAAAAATACTACTGTATTAAATTTACAGGTTGCAAAAGTTATTCCTGAAAAAAATATTATTTTAATAAAGGGTGGAGTACCAGGCCCAAACAAGAGTTTTGTATCAATAAAAGATACGGTTAAAGCTTAATTTTATTAGAAAGGAGGATACAGAATGCCTATAGTAGGATTATTTAATAAAGAAGGTCAAAAAATTACAGATTTTGAGTTGTCAGACAAAGTATTTGGAGTTGAAGTAAATCAATATGTTATGCACCAAGTAGTTGTAGCGTTACTTGCCAATAAGAGACAGGGAACACAGTCAGCAAAAACTAGAGCTGAAGTTTCCGGAGGTGGAATCAAGCCTTGGAGACAAAAGGGTACTGGTAGAGCAAGACAGGGTTCTATAAGATCACCTCAATGGATTCATGGTGGTGTAGTTTTTGCAGTTAAGCCTAGAAGTTATAGGATTTCAGTTCCTAAATCGGCAAAAAGATTAGCTATGAAATCTGCTCTATCAAGTAAAGTTGAAGAAAATCAGATGATAGTTCTTGAAAATTTAGAGATGAATGCTCCAAAAACAAAAGAAATGGTAAAAATATTAGATGCTTTTAAAGCAAAAAAAACATTAATTGTTACAGCAGAATCAAACCAAAATGTATATAAGTCAGCAAGGAATATACAGGGAGTATCAGTAATTCCTGTTAATAATTTAAACGTATATGATTTATTAAAGTTTGATAAGCTTATAATAACTAAGGATGCTGTATCAAAAATTGAGGAGGTGTATGCATAATGAAATATACTAATTA
>ENA-UOOR01001549-UOOR01001549.1-fermentation-metagenome-genome-assembly--contig:-NODE-1549-length-26623-cov-13.127108_pt1 | contig 26623 bp, 16 predicted proteins | sample MGYA00245780_ERZ724029 | MGnify/ENA primary metagenome ERZ724029 (study PRJEB28704, sample SAMN03018315) | fermentation metagenome | biome: anthropogenic terrestrial biome; feature: soil... | reverse complement strand
CAGGGATAAGAACACGACGCTCATATTCCTTACAAATAATTTTGAACTCACAGCTGATCAGGTTGCAATGCTTTATAAGAACCGTTGGCAAATAGAACTGTTCTTTTATGACAAGTATATCATTATGCAAAGTCGAAAAGGGAGTATGACATATAATCAATCTGTTACATTATTACTTCTCATTTCGACTTCGCATAAAAACAGTCAACGTTTAAACCCCTTGAGCCATTCAAGCAAATTCTTATTCCGTTCCCATTCACGGTCGGTATCAATATTGGGAACGAGATTTTTATATGCTTTTTCAAGTGCTTCACGCTTGGCTTTGGAGTCTGCACGCGCGTAAACCTCTGTCGTTTGTATGGATACGTGCCCTAGTATATCCCGGATATAAACAAGATTGACGCCAGCTTGTAGTAGGTGCATTGCCCTGCTGTGTCGCAAGGAGTGGCAACTCAACCTTTCGGGTATCAGCCCGGGGTCTTCGTTTCTGGCCTTGTCTGCACTCGTTTTCAGCACGTGGGCAATGCCTTCCCTGGTGAGTTTCTCGCGGCGGCTATTGCAGAAGAGCGGGCGCGTAAGCTCATTGTTGTTATTTAGATGGTTCTCCTCCATGTATTCCCTGAGTATAGCCGCCTGCTCCCTTACAAGAGGCACAATCCGTGTCTTACGCCCTTTCCCGACGAGTCGGATGGTGTACGGCTCTTGACCGATCCGCACGGAGTCCACTGTAAGATCTGCCAGTTCTTGCACGCGCGCTCCCGTATCGTACAACAGTGACAGTATCGCGAGATGTCTGCGTCCTTGCCACGTGGAGATGTCCGGTTGCGCGAGCAATAGTCTCATGCCTTCCACGGAGAGGTAGCTCGGCGTTTTCTTCTCTGTCCGTACCGCCTTTATGGAAAGTATTTTTTGCCACTCTTCCATACGTTCTATCACGGTATATTGGAGATAGGCCGCGAAGGAGCGCAATGCCGCCAGGCGGTAATTCCTTGTCGCGGGAGAACATGCGCGCACCTCCATGATCCAACCGAGGTAGTCCATGACACTGTCGTGTGTGAGCTGCTTAAGTGTCAGTTTATCGAGCGAAGTTCCTTTCACGGTCTTCATGTAATTGATGTATTGCACGAATGAATCCCTGTATGAAGCGATAGTATTGGCACTCGCGTTCCTCTCATGCGCAAGGTGCTCGGAAAAGAAACGGCTCAGATGTTTTGCAAAGTCAGTCGTTGTAATCATAAGCCTTGCAGATTTTAGGATAAACAAAAGCATTTATCGGTGAACATTGCTTCTCTAGTCCCGGGTACATGGCGCGTGTAAGGCGGACATACTGCTCCGTGGCGGACAAAGAATGATGTCCCAAAAAGGCCGATAGCACGGGAAGACACGTGTATAGGTCCATGCCAGCGTTCGCCATCCGCACAAGGGCATGGACCGCGCTTGTATGCCGTAGGTCATGAACTCGCGGCCCGTGGTGATTGCCGATATGGGGTATGCCGCATTGGGCAAGCAGTTTCTTGAAGTGCTGGTATACCGTGTTGGCATTGAACACCGTACCATCACTTTTCACGAATAATGGATAATCCGGGGCGTCAAGTCCTTTCACGGGCATTCGGTTGCGATACGTCACGTACTGGGCGAGCACTATCGCGAGAGTGTCACATACCGGTACGACGCGTTCACTCCCATTCTTGGTTTTGCGCAAGTAAATGACATGCTCCTTCAGGCGTATGTCTTTATTCTTGATGGACAGGGCTTCCGAGATGCGTATTCCTGTGCTATAAAGTAAACGAAGCATGGCCGGCATGGCGATAAGTGCCGTGCCCATCCGTGTGTCGTACAGCCGGTAATTATCACACGCCTCGAAGATCGCTTTTATTTGCTCGCCGGTAAAGATATACGGGGTAAAATCCCTCTTTGGTTGTTTGGGCAACCTTGGAATAAAGCACGCGCATCCGTTGCGGGACATCATCGTCGTGAGCTGGGACCACACCGAGTATTTTGTATACAGTGTGCTGTCGCAGTCCGCAACCCGTGTGGAACGCCACTTTTGGATAAATTCCTCCGTTATGCGCGGGTCGTCCAATGAGTCGGTGTTAGCAAAATCATCAAACTCCTTCAGTATCCATTTGGTCCTCTGCGCGCTGATGCCAGCGGATGCTTTTAACCCGATGAGATGGTTCATCCACGGGGCCAGAACGCTGCTGTAATTGAACTGTTCACTCATAAAACACCCCTCCTCTCTGTAAATAAAAGTCGTCCGGAACGGCCGGTACCGGCAAGGCGCATTTTAACAGGGACAAGATGTCTATCTTCAAGTAGAGCATTGTGGTTTGCGTGCTCTCGTGTCCAAGCACTTCCGATATGACGGGCAGCGTTGTGCCGGCATTTAACATGACCCCGGCAAGGGAGTGGCGCAAAGAGTTCGGACCGTGGTGTTTTCCATCCGTTCTCACGCCGGACTGGTTGGTAATATGGCTGATAGCCGCGCAAACACATGCTTTGGTCGCGCTCGCGTAAGGGGCGCGGCTCGATAAGAACAAGCTATTTAATCCTGATTCGGGACGTCCGTGACGCAGGTAATCAATTATAGCGTTGCCCACCTCGGCGAGCAGCGGCAACTCGATTATTTTTCGTGTTTTCCGCATCGCGAGAGTGATGACGTTCTTTTCCCAGTCTATATTATCGAACCGCAGGTTGGCAATGTCCGACGCGCGCAGTCCCAGTCTTGACGCGAGCAGCACCATTGCATAGTTGCGTTTGCCGACCCCGCTGCTTCGGGATATCGAGTTCTCTATCGCCGCGATGTCCTCCGGCTGGTAAAAAGAAGGTAATCGCTCGGGTCTCCTGATTTTGTAGGTGTCGAAAAAATTGTTGAACCCACCCTCCAAAATATGTTCCTGTTCCCAAAACCGGAAAAGGACACGCAAAGCGGACACTATGTTTACCTTGCTCGTGGGATGGGATGAGATAAACGACAGGATGTGCCGTTCCGATATCTCTTTCACGCGGGTGATGCCCGTCGATGTTAAATGATAAAGGAATTCACTTAAGTACAGGCGATAGTCGTTGATTGTTGTTTTGCCGCGGCGCAGGTTGCTCAAGCGGGTGATAAGCTTTTCCATCTCCTGCCCTATCTCGCCGTCCAAAGAGTGGAATACAGGAGTGTAACATCGCTTCCTGATAAGACCCAAGGTCATCATGTCGTCCAGAACTTGCACACTGCGTATCTTTTCACGTTCCTGGGGACGGATAGAGCCATGATAATGGCAGGTTTCTATGAACTCTGCCCCTATGGCAGGTGTATAGGTGTCAATCCCCTTTGCTTTCATGAAGGGAATGATACCGTGTTTCCAAAGGCTTATGTAGCGAGATATCCGATGCCCCGTGTAACAATTAGCCTGAAAGTAATCGGTACAGCGACCGATTAGATGTTGAATCTTGATTGCTTCCATAAAATTACAATTAAGTTAGAGGCTTATGCCTGGTCCAAATGTAATATTATGCGAAGAAATTATGTGAAGTAAAGCGAAATATCATATAGAAATCAACATGTTAATATCATCCTCATACCTTGACTTTGCATAATAATAAGCTTATCATAAAACGTCTTATGAGAAGCTTCTCATAAGACGTTCAAGCAGTTAAAATCAAACTTCCCCCTGAAGTACTTCCTCGGAGATAACGAGAACGCGATAAAAATACAGGTATATTGCGCTTTGATCGTGAACCTCTTGCTCACGGTTATACAGAAGCGGTTGAAACGGCCTTGGGCATTCTCCAACCTGGTGTCATTTTGCAGGATACACCTGTTTAATTACCTGCACTTGATAAAATTTTTAGAAAACCCGGAACGAGATTGGCAACGAGATGACCAGGATTTAGAGATGCTTACCCTTTTCAGGGGGGCTTACTTTTGAAAATAGAAAAATTATAAAAAGCAACGACTGATAATAAGCCGGTTAAAAGTAACGAAGAATCAAAATCGGTTTTTATCGGACGGCAATGTTTGAAAATATGGAATGCATTACTTATCAAAGAAAAATGATAAGACAAATTTACAATTAATTTCATGAATTAAGTACTGAACACTAAATAGTTTTGATTATTTTAAACCTCAAAAGATTGAGAATCAATTACGATAAGTGAAATGAATAATATAAACTAACGTGAGTTCGATGTAAGAAAAGTAGATAAATATTAGGAATATAGCGGAAAAATTAGTGATTTTAAAGCGTTGAAAACTAAATAATTTACTAATAATTCCGCTATGATTTCCGACCATAAAGTTACAGCAATTTATTTCATTGTAGACGAATTTTTTAAAGAATTTGATCTTCTTATCAAAAATTACTCGTTGCAAGATGTACAAACAAAGAAAAGGAAGCGCAAATTCACGATGTCCCAAAGCGAAGTGATGACTATCCTAATTTTGTTCCACAGCGGGGCGTTCAAGAATTTGAAAAGCTTCTATGCCATTGGCGGTCTTCGTCAAAATGATGAGTGCGGGTAAGTGTACCGGTATCTCTTTTTTCGACAAGAAGCCTTCGATTAATACGATAAACGATATTGTAGAAAAGGATAAATTGGCTGTAGCTTAGGTCGAACTCACGTTATAATTAACTTGTCTTTATTATTGGCCTTCAAAATGGAACCATAGTCTTATCGGGTAATTTTCATCACCTCTTTCTCCCAGGAAATGGCCTTTCCCGCTTTTTGGACCCAGCATTTCGGGTTGTTTGAACTTGGTGCCAATGGCTGGGATCTCATATAAAAATGAGATATCGCCCTCAGGAAACGGAGGGAAAGTTCCGCCTGTCACATGTCGAGGTTTGTCAGGTTTGAAAAGCCGGAAAAACAGGTTGGGTGTTTCTGAAACGATCGTGAAATCAGACTCGGTTGTTTGTAGTGTTGCCCAGTACAAGTTTCCGTGATAACCTTTAAATTCCGGGTAGACCAGGTTATCAAAGCTTTCTCCGGTTATGGTATTGTTGTATGCTTTTTCCCAAACACCGAAATTACTTCCTTTCATCCTGTTTTTCCATACACGGTAAGGGCCGCGTCCCATCCACTTCACACCGGTGCATTTTTCTTCCGGGTAGTTGAATGAAACTCCCACGAAGTCGATCTCCCTGAACTCCCCCTGCAGAGGACTGACTTCCAGTAGTAATAGTCCAGTTTTTTCCAGTTTCCACACCATCTTTCGAGGATATTTGCCAGTATTTATTTCAACCACAAAATTACCTTGCGCATCTTTCTCCCATTTGACTTTTGTTATTTCCGACTCCACACCTACGGGAACCGGTCCTCCGTTGAACGATATCTGCCCCTTTTTATTCTTTACAGAGAGCAGTGTCCCCCTGGATTTTGAGAATAAAAATTCAAGGTTGTCCACCGAAGCGGAAACGGTATTGTCATTTTCTCTTACGATGATTTCCGATTCATCATCTTTCAGAGTTTCCACAATTTCTTTTGCTTTTTCCCAAGGTTGCAAAACAGGCCAGCTCCAGGTGTACAGTTCGTTTCCATGATGGTCGGTTGCAGTAAAAAGGAACAAATCGGCATTTTGCAGCCTATCGAGACAGTTTATTTCAACCATTACCACTTCTCCCGGTTTGGCCTGAGGACTTTTAAGGATGCCGTTTCCACTGACGATCTCTTTTTTGTTGCCGAAGTTTGTGTTAACCGTTTTCCATTTAAAAGAACAATCTTTCAGATCGGTATATATGAACCTGTTTTCGAGGAATAATTTGCCGTTCCATTGTCTGTTGATGATTATCGGTTTCACCTGCACCGGTGACCAAATCTCCCTGACAGTATAAAAACTGCCTTCCTTTTCCCGATGAGGTCCTAAAATTCCGTCTGCCGCGTGATTGCCGTCGCTGTCATATACCGTTCCTTTCATATCAGTACGCAAAACAGCCTCATCAACCATATTCCATAGAAATCCCCCGGCATGCAGCGGTGATGACCGGTAGGTTTTCCAGTATTCGTCAAGCCCGGCACCAAGGCCACCATCATATAGCCCGTGCAGAAATTCTGTGGCCATAAACAGGTCGTTTCCATAAATAAACCTTCCGATGCCGAATTCAAATGCAGGATAGTGACGGGTATCCATTCCGTTTCGGAGAAGTATCGGATAAAATACCGGCCGCTTTTGGATATCGTACTCATGAAATGTTCTTTCGTTGGCAAAATTCCATCCTCTTTCGTTACCATGATTCCAGGCAACCACGCAGGGATGGTTTTCATCTTTTAGAATGGTTTCCTGAATCAGCTTAGGGCCAACAATTGTATCATAGGGGTCCTGCCACCCAGTTACTTCATTGATCACGAACAAACCCAATGAGTCGCAAAGGTTGAGGAAACGTTTATCAGGAACATAATGTGACGTGCGCACGGCATTCATGTTCATCTCCTTTATTAACCGTATGTCGGTAAGATGGTGCTCTTCACTCAGTGCACGCCCGGTTTCCGGCCAGAACGAATGGCGGTTCACACCTTTGAATACCACTTTTTCTCCGTTTACGTAAAAACCGTTGTGTTTGCGCAGTTCTACCGTGCGGAAACCAATTCGTTCCGTTACCTCGTGCAGTAGTTCATTTTCTTTTTTCAGACTGATTTTCATATCGTAAAGGTGGGGCCATTCCGGATTCCATGATTTTACATTTTCAAATTTTCCGGCAATCGTTTTTTCCGTTGTTCCCTTTGGAATTCCTTCCTGAACCATTCCGGTTATTTTATTTCCTTTCAAATCGAAAAGCTCAACCGAAACCGTATATGCCGATTTTGACTCATTCAGTACTATTAAACTGTTGAACGAGCCGTCGGCTTTAGCATTGATGGCGGTTCTGGCGAAATGAATATCAGGCAGAACTTCCAGAAATACCGGGCGGAAGATGCCTCCAAAAATCCAGAAATCGGCCTGACGTTCTGCACGGTTTACCGATTCATTGGAAGAATGTTTGGCTACATTCACTTCCAGCAAGTTGGTCTGACCGTACTTCAGCAACTTGCTTATATTGTATTTAAATCGGTAAAAACCGCCCTGGTGAATTGCACCGGCCGGCTTTCCGTTTATTTTTACTTGCGTATCTGTCATCGAACCGTCGAAAACAATGTTTACGGTCTTACCCTTCCAGTTGTGTGGAACTTTGAATTCAAACCTGTACAATCCATGTTCTTTACCCAGTTTTTTGTTTTCATTGCGCCAGTCGTGACCGTAGTTATAGGTGCCAAATCCCTGTAACTCCCAGTTCGATGGTACCGGGATGGTGGTCCATTTGCCACTGTTTTGCCCATCGGTACAAAAAAACTCCCAATCAACAGTGTTGGCCGCATCCCTTCCGGAAAGAAAAACAATTTCCGTTTTTTGTGAATAAGCAAAACCTGTTGTAAGTAGGAAAAAAATGAAGATTATTGTTTTGTTATATTTCATACGATAATATTTATTTTTAATACTAAGGTCGTATGACAATTGAAGCGAAGCGCAAATCGCCGACTTCCTTTGAGAATCTTAGCCGGAGGCAACTCGTATATTATCATGTTCACTAAAGTTAGTCGTTTTGAGTCGCCTTCGCTCCTCGATTTTCAATTCTCGCTATGGCATATTCAAGTAAACTTAGTTGTTTTCTACGCTCGACATAGTAAAAACAAGTTTTTCCTCTGTACTCGCTTATCGAAAACATTCCAAGCGAGCTTGTCCTCTGCTCATTTAGCTTAACGAAAACGTTCTTGTGTGTGAACGGTTCTCATGCTCGTTTCATGCGATTATTTTCAAATTTAACCTGCCACAGATCCCACATTCATAAGGTATATTCCATGGCGCTTTTGGGCCGAAAGGGCGGACACATATTAGGGGAATATATTGTACCGCTATTCCACCGGTGTGCATTCCAAAAGCAAATGCCCCTTGAAAGCAGCGTTTAAAACACCCACAGGCCCTTTCACTGTTCCGTAATCGAGTTGATTGACATAGTCGTATATTGTATATTCTCTATTTTCAAGGCCTCGTAGTTCTACGTTTCCCTGCCAGTTTTCGGCATAAAAGGCGTAATAGAAGTTCGCTTCTTTTTTGATGACATGCGATTCAGGGATATCGTAAATAATGTCATATAAATTCAAATAGTCTCCTTTGCTTAGTTCTTTTTCACTATAAAGTTTTATCCACTTTTGCCAGTGTTGTTCACGCTCAGGAGTCAATTGCATGTTCTTGGGTCCTCCGGGCCAGGTAAACTTGGTACCGATTACCCCTCCCGGCCCCATGACCGACGCAAAGTCCTGTCCTGCCTGGGGCAATACACTTTTGTCATTCGATATGTCTTTGATTAAAATATGTTCCACATGATCGCCAAAAATAGGAGCATTGGAACCCCATAAAGCTTTCATAGACTTAATTCTTCTTCTGACCTGTTCCACAGTTAGCGGATCGGATACCACAGGCTGATCGATATGAACCGACTGGTAAAAATCCTGTGTTGTACCGCAGTTGCAGACCTCGGTTACCGAAAAAGGCTTAAGTGATTTGGATGTTTCATAAATAATTTGGATCAGTTTGGGAAGATCTTGGTATGATTCTTCAGGATGCCGATGGTTATGCGCCGGATTATAACAGGGAGGGACAACGTAGTAAGCATCCAGTTTGTGCCCGTCGAAACCCCACTCGCCGATGAAACGGGTAGTCAGTTCCTTCATGTACTCCTGCACCTCCGGCACACTGGGACAAAACTGATACATGTCGCGTGAATCCCTTGGGAAGCTGCCGTCTTTATCCATTATCAGCCACTCCGGATGTTCTTTTGCCACCCGGGCTATTCCCGGGTCGACCGATCCATTCCACGAAGGAATCCACTCAGGCTGGACAGGAGTAGGCGCCCACCAGATTTTTACTTTGAATCCCTGATTGTGTAGTGAATCCACGAATTCCTTTATTTGTTTTTCTCCGCCTGGGAACGTATGATCCCTGGTATTCCAGTCTCCGTATTTATCCCACCACCTGTCGTCGATGACAACCCAGTTAATTCCAAGCTCTTTTAACTTCGGAAGGGTTCCGTAGATATCATCGAGGGTAAAATCGGTCAGATACCCCCAGCCACACCAGATAGCTTCATGTGCCTCTTCGGAGGGTTGTTCCATTTTCAATCCCCGGTCGGCCATCAGGGAGGAAAATGTACTGAGTGGGACGGAATAATCTAGTGAATGGGCTATAACAGCGGCTTTCAGGGTTTCGTAGCTTTCTGCAGGAGCAATTGTTTTATTCACATCCTTCTGAATATACATCTCCACTTTTTTATCGGTTGTAATTGCAACAGGGAAAGATACCATTTGAGGTTTAGTTTCTATATGTGCGATAGCCAGTCCCGTTTTTTTATTCCAAAGATCAACGAAAGGCACTCCCCCGCCTGTTTTCTGACGGGGTTGAACCCCCATCCAGTTTTTTTGTCTGAATCCGTCTTTTATTTGTATTATATAATCGGCTCCCCATGCAACCGACGCTCCCTGATAAGACCAGAAATCATACGGATTGTTTTGTGGGTCCTCCGTCGATGCATCTAACAGAAAGTAATTGGAAACAGATTGCTCAAGAATAATTTCTGAGGTTCCGGTATTCCGGTAAGACGCTGTCATTATTGCAACATCGGGATATTTGTCATACAGTTCAACCCACAATGTTTTTTCTATCTGAATGCCCTTTTTTGTTTCGGAAATTCCTTTTATGCATAGTTTCCTTCCTTTTCCAAACTCCGTTTCAACCGTTTCAACTTTTAATTGCCCGTAATCAACGGCAAACTCCTTTATCTCTTCTCCGTCAGCAACAATAAAATGGCTTGGTCTGGCATTATTATTCTCCCCCGTTGCGTTCAAGGGATTTACGTCATTTTTATAAAAGAGAGAAACAAACATGTCCGGGTTTATCCTTATTTCAATTCCTGTATTCCGGAACCGGATATCGCCGTCCTTTTTGTAACTGAATTTATTTTTTGAATCAGAACACGAAGAGATAAACAATGTTATAATGAATAGTGAAATTACGGGATAAGCAAATTGTTTCATTTTTTATTTGATTTATTTTTAAATTCGGGGAATAATTTTATCGCATTTTTATAATAAATTTTCTCAACCGCTTCGCACGGCAGCTTAACTCCTTTAAATTTTCCGTCAAACAATCGCGAGGTCATGGTTTCGTCGGTAGTGAAGAACTTCCAGCGGTCGAGGTGTTCGCCCATTATCTCCACACTCCATGCCAGACTCCCCAGATGAGCACCCATAAACTTAAATCGGGATGTTTCTCGAGCATGCGGTTCCGGGCAGCAAGTTAATAAATTCATCGTTCCACACATAATTTCATCATGAACATAATTGCTGCATTGGTGGCATATTGTTTCTTTCCCAAAAAGCCTTCAATCAAATTTGAAGTGGAAAAGTCAAGTCAATTAACCATTTGGGGATAATATGTTATCCCGAACTCACGTTATCAGGAACCTTTCTTTGGAAACTTTCCGGGAGGCTTCAAGATGTTTCTTGTAAAAATCGTCTTTGGAATATCCGTCAAGGCTCACGCACATCCATACGCCTGCTTCGTTCATTTCATTTAAGAACTCTTCTGTCCGTTCGAGATTTCCAAGATGGTTATGTATGTCTATTACCGGGAATTTCGGCTTCAAAACTTTGGTTTCCTTGACCACCAACTGACTTTTGGGTTGCCAGTCAACCAGTTTCAGGTCGCTTTCCTGTGCAAAAATCACTGCCGGACAGGAAAAGAACATCAGACATAGGGATAGAAAACTGAATTTAAATTAAATTTTTTTTTTCTCTTCATAATGATTTTATTGTATTATTTGCTTTCTTGAAATATATCGGTAGAAATGCTTCTTCCTACAATCCCCTGTTTTACTGAGTCCAGCAGGGAAGCCATTTCCTGCACTTTTTCGGGATATTTTTCCGCTACATTGTGTTTCTCTGCCACATCAACAGACAGATCGAACAATTGCGGGTAGGGAGCATTGCCCAACTCAATGTTGGTATAAGGGTCATAACGTGATTTTTCGCTTGGTTCAATGTATTTCCAGTTGCCTTTCCTGATGGAGAGGCTCCAGCCTTGTTCAACCAAAAAATCACGTGCTTGGGTGTTTTCTCCCAACAGTGCCGTAAGTACGTTGAAACTGTCGGGGGCATCATCAGGCGCAAGTTTTTGTCCGGTAAGTATTGCCAAGGAATGAAACAAATCGACCTGTGAAACCAAGGCCTCCGAAATATTAGGTTCAATACGGGCAGGCCAATGAGTGATAAACGGAATTCGAGTACCGGCTTCATAGACGCTGTATTTGCCTCCGCGAAATGATCCCCATGGGGTATGTTCTCCCAATAATTCGACTGACTGATCATGGTATCCATCGTCAACCACAGGGCCATTATCGCTGGTAAAAATGATCAGTGTATTTTTCCACAGTCCTGTTTCCTGCAAGGTTTGAATGATTTTACCCACACACCAGTCCAATTGAAGTATGGCATCCCCACGGGGTCCCATGGTGCTTTTCCCGGCAAAACGAGGATGCGGCACACGGGGTACATGAATGTCGTGCGTGGAAAAGAAGAGAAAGAACGGTTCTTCCCTGTTTTGCCCGATAAATGCTTGTGCCTTGTCAATTAATACATCCGCAATATTATCATCGTCCCACAAGGCGGACTTTCCTCCGGTCATGTATCCAATTCTGCCGATACCGTTAATGATACTCTGATTATGTCCGTAACTGGATTGCATTCTTAAGAGTTCAGGATTCTTTTTCACTGTTGGCCCCTCGTCTACCGGGTATTTATAGTCCACTTTTATAGGATCAGTCGGATCGATATTGACAACTGTTCCATTCTCTACATATACACAAGGCACCCTGTCTCCGGTTGCAGGAATTAAAAACGAGTAGCCAAAACCAACTTCGGCCGGACCGGGTTTGATTACTCCATTCCAGTCAGGCCCCTCCTGCGAACCGAGTCCTAAATGCCATTTCCCTATGACCCCGGTAGTATATCCTGCTTTCTGTAACATTGACGGAAGGGTTCCGATATCGGTAGGAATGATTAACGGAGCATCTCCTGCAGCCACCTTTGTATTAGGGTTTCGCCATGCATATTCACCTGTTAGAAGGGAATATCTGGAAGGAGTACTGGTTGCCGATGTGGCATACGCATTGGTAAAGCGAAGTCCATTTTGAGCTAACCTGTCAATATTTGGGGTTTCAATTTTTGTGGCACCGTAGCAGCTAACATCGCCGTAGCCCAGATCATCGGCATAAATAAGTACGATATTGGGTTTTTCCACTGCGAATAAATGTATTCCCCATATCCCGCTGAACAAAAGCGGAACAGACGTGCGGATGATAGTATTCAAATCTTTTGTTGTCATAATTTCTCTCCATAATTAATAAGACGGGATCACCACAGCAGTTCCATCTCCTTTTTTATATCACTGTTTGCTTTATACATTGCATCGGTGAGGTCACGGTACAACTCATAGCTGGTGTTCATAATACCCCGGTTTGCACGTCGGTCGGAAGTGTTCACATCGAATGTGATGAACCAGCCGGCTCCAATCATAAAATCGAGTGAAGCAAGCTGTTTTATACACATTTCATAAGCTTCACCACGTTCTTTCTGGGTTCTCAATACCTGGGGCCAGCTCCAATCGAGAGGCCTGTTGAGGGAATCAACCCCAAATTCGTATAGCCCCGAATCAATTGAGGGTACACTCCATTCACCAATCATGACAGGTTTGCCCGTACCTTTATGCAATTTTTTCATGATCTCAATTTCACCGGGATTAAACCCTATTTTATTGTTGTCGGGATAGATATTCATGCTCACAATGTCATATTTTCCCCATAAGTCGATGGTCCTGTACACTTCAGGCATAGGGTCCAGGTTGATCCGGTTCGAAATAATCAGATGGTTGGGATCAAGCTCTTTCACCAGGTCATAAGTATAATTGATATATTCGCCCAACATGTGTCGTTCAAAAGCTGAAAAATCTGCCCAGAGCGGATCGTCCCATCCTGCCGGTTCGGGTTTATCGAGCAGGATATCGTTAAAAGAAGAATACAGGTATGCTTTAACTGGAGATGACCATGCTTGGTTAAGTGCATCGATGGTTTTGTATTTTTCTTCCAGAACGCGGATGAATTCTTTTGAAGAATATTCTGCCCAAATGTAACGGTACAGCTCAGCAAAGCTCATCTCGTTGTCAACAAACCAACCGAGTAACCAGGGTTCGTCGCGATAGGTTGGGATTATCCTCTCCGCTCTCTCCCTCGCTGCTTTCTTCCATTGCGGATTGAAAGGATCGGGTACAGCGTGTCCTCCACTAAGCAAATTCCCATCCCTGTCTTTGGCATAGGCATTTCGGTCGCGCGAAGCGCCGGCAAGTCCTAAAACCTTTGTCATTGGCAGGTAAGGTTTTCCGGACTCCATCCTTTTTTTTGAGATTAGCCCGTATTCGTCGGCAGACCAACCCGCAAAGGCGTTAAATCCGCACTCATCCATAAATATGGAATACATTTTTTCATTTACTTCATCGGGAGTCGATCCGAATTGGCTAATGATCGGGTCGGCTTCGGTTTCAGGTCCGCCAAGAGCACGCGTGGGTCTTTTAGTTCCGTCTATTGCTATCGCCCAAGTTGGATATCCATTTGGATTGACCAGCCACCAGCGATCATTTCCTTTTTCAACTCTGTAGAACCCGGTTGCATTGAATCTTTTTCCCCCGGCTTTTCCTGTTATTTCCGGAATGGGTTGCCGCCTCCACTTTTCATAATTATTTATATCCTCTTCCGATGCTTCCCTGAATTCAATATCATCGATCCAGATACTTCCTTTGGTGTTCACCATGGTATTGAATGAGAAATTAACCTCTTTTCCGTCAGCAGGGATGTTATCCATCAGGAGATAATATTGTACCCACATATCCGAAGAGTAAATTAATTTTCCGTATTCTACCGATGGAGTGGTATCGCATACGACAGTGTAAGCGGCCGAAAAAGGTACCGGGTATTCATCAATGCCTTTTGTTTTATACCAGAAGCTGAGAAGATATTTTTTCCGGGGATCAATCTTTACAGGCTTTTCCGTTTTCAAACTGGCATGTTCCCGGGGAAAAATCCATATCCGGGAAATTTTAAACGAACGCTTCCCTGAATGAAATTCGGTTTCATCGATTCCCAGTTCGCAACTGCCAGCATGTTTGGGAACAGTTGTTGTCCAGGAAACAGGATGATCCCCGTAAATTGTTTCGAACCCCGGGTTTTGAATAAGATTGACCGGGAACCGGGAACATGTTAAGAAGGTCAGCGTAAGTAAAGCAAATAATATGTCTACTGGTCTCATTTTTTGTTGATTTATGTTCTGTAATCAAAGACGCCCCGAGGATCGTCCTTAATGATTGTATATGTTTTTAGCCCCTTATTATCAGTACAGCGATCCAGTATCGGCGGCTGCCCTGACCATGATCTATTTTTATTTCGCATGGTTATCGAATGCCGATGAATCTGCAACACGTAACATGTTCCAAGGAAGATTATCAGCAATAGCCCTGCCAATATCGTTATATGTGCCGTAACTGTTCACTTTGCCTATCAATGGCTCCCAATCGGCAGTCTCATCAGCTTCCAGATAAATATTGTTGCCGTTTGAACCATCCAGGGCAATCAGACCGTATTTCTGTAATGCAACAAGGAACATCCGTGCAAATACCTTATTTTTTGCATCCAGGTTGGTATATCCATCGATAATATCCGCAATGGCATTTACATTTACCGATGGATCGAGAAAAATGCGGGCACCCATCGGACAGTTCTTATTTAAATCAGCGCCCCAGGTTTCTGTCCTCAGAGCAGGCCAGAACCAATGCCGGGGGTGTGGGTAGCCGATAGCCACGCGTATGGCATGGTCGATTTGTCCGCGCTGAATGTCAATTGGTCTGATCATTCCAACAGTGTAGCTACAACCAGAACCAGTATTTTGTCCGTGCAATTCTGCCTGCCCGAGAGCCCGCTTTACCCGGCCAGGTTGAGTGGTGATATCATTCAGTACGCGCCCATCGTTGGCGTAAACACCAACCCCACCCCCGTTACAGGTCACCTTATGCTGGCTGAGGTTTATACTTGCCTGCCACATCCGGTACTCTACCGGATACCCCTGAAAATCGGGTGAGGATTTATCCAGTATCACAAGCGGATAATCTGATCCGGTTCCCGCCTTGATGTTGTCAGGTGCGTGTACTTTGAAGTCCTTTCCGGCAATTGTCAGTGTCCATAGAGGATCAGAAGGTTGTCCCACATAAATTGGCGGAGTTTCGCCCCCTACATCAAATCGGATAAGTTTAAAATTTTCAGCAATGTTACTGACTATTTCAGAAGAGTACACATAAAGAGGACAGTTTGGAGGGATTGGTTGATAAACAGGGTGATCCGGGTCGAATGGGCGTTTCTCCGCAGGAATATTGTTGTTTGAAGGCAAAAGGGTATTCTCTTCCTCTGTTTCTTCTTTTTCTTTCACCTCTGTTTTGGTACAACCATAGATGGTCAAGCTGTTTATTACAATAATAATAAACACAAGCCCTACAATTTTGAGCTTTCCCCAATAATAAATATAAGATATTTCATTCATAATTGCAGTAATAAATTATTAATTATAATCCCCGTTTCTGTCATGTAATTTCCAGATGTTTACCGGTGCAGGATTTTTAATGCGTTATCCCTGTATATTTTCTTAAGCGTGACGTCACTAAGTGCAAAGCCATGCAAAGGCCAGTGGTAGTGGTATCTCGGTTCGTAAAAGTGTTCATCGGCAGTTTCCAGAATTCTGAAGGTTGTTCTGTAGACTTTTTCCGTGAACATCATATCAGTGCCATAAACAATCCGATCCTGGTATTTTTCGAAAAAAGTACCGGCAAATCTCGGGATAGGACCTATTTCTCCAAACCGGGCAGAGACATCGGCATATAAATTAGGGTATTTATCGAACATCTCCCCCAGTCTGGAAAGGTCTGCACAACAATTGGCCAGATGCGCCGCAATAAATATTGTTTTCGGATGTTTTTTCAAGGCTTTTTCAAAATGTTGAAGCATTTCTTCACGTGATTTTGCCCCGTTTTCCATTTTAATATGCCACTTTGAGGCATTAATAAGCCCGTCATTTGATTCATCCATTGTTTCATACATCCATTGGTCTTCAGCTACGTGTATGTTTACCGGTATTCCCAGTTCACCGCATTTTTCAAACAGGAGATCGAAGCGTGGATCATCAGGAACCATGATACTTTTTCTTTGAGAGGAAGGAGGGATTCCTTTTCCTTTGAACATAATTTCTCCCACCCCTTTTGCTCCATTCATGAAACATCTTTCCAATTCTTTAACTGCCGCAGGGCCATAACCCGGTTCTTCAAAACCCGTGTAGTCAAATCCACACCATAATTCAAACCGATCAGTATATGGAGCATACATTTTCATGGTTTCATCAAACCCTTTGCCCGTGGCACCGGTTAAAACGATAGTCTTATCAATACCGCATGCATCCATGGTTTCTATCCATCGTTTTATCTCCTCATCATTTTTGGCATATACATGCGTGTGTATGTCAATTGCCGGATATTTTGCCTTTTCAACGTTAGTGACAGGTATTTTGTAAATTGAGACCGGCCGGTAATCTTTCAGTTTCAATTCACTAATGTCTTTATCCTGGCTGTAAGCTTCAAAATATGAAAACAAACATATCATCAACACAACAACCAAACGAAAATTTACCATCGATACTGTTTTAATTTTGTATACAAACTTTTTCATACCTAATCTTATTTAAATTATTCATATCCTATCAGTGCCATCTGATAATAGGAGATTGGCAGCAACCATTGTATTTTATTTACCAGTCTGGATTTTGATCCCAGTCCGTTTTTATCAACTCATTTTGCGGTATTGGATACCAATACATTTTGTTCATAAAAACCCGATTCTCAACAGGCACCTCTTGAAATTGGAAGTGATTATCGTCGATTCTTGTAATCTCCATACCTGTAATGGGAGAGCCAAGCACAGATGCCGCGATTTTCCATCTTCGAACGTCCCAGAAACGATGCTCCTCAAAAGCAAATTCGACCCTCCTTTCATGAATTATTCTCTCACGCATTTGCTCCTGTGTTAATCCGTCCGGTAAATTAGGCATTCCTGCTCGATTCCTGACCAGATTTACGTATTTGGCAATATCCGGATTTGTTGGATCGTATTCATTCAGGGCTTCCGCATAATTAAGGTAGATCTCAGCTAAGCGAAACAAAGCCCATGTGTGAGCAGCTGTTCTATTTTGGAGTAGGTCAAGGTTTTCAATGACATATTTCTTCAGGTAATAACCAGTTTTTGATGCCTGATCTTTTCCTTTTCCGTCGCGTCCTCCAGTCCAGAGTTCAACTTTACGACCGTTCCATTGGGAATTATTTACAATGACTGTTTGCAGAAGCCGTGGATCACGGTTTTGATATGGATTTTGCGGATCATATCCTGAACCAGGATCATTAATAGACTTTCCATTTAACATCTCATAGGCATTGACCAGGTTTTGGGTTGGTGTTGTTCCGCTTTGTCCCTGTTCATACCCTATTGGGTAATTAGCTCTTTCAAACCTGTTTGAGTTACCATGCCGGTAAGCCAATATCAGTTCGGGACTTCCATAGTTATTGAATATTCCTGAATAGGTCGGAGATAAGGAATAAACGCCCAGCTCAATAACATCTTTTGCTGCATCCGCTGCTTTTTTCCATTTAATCGGATCACTGGGCTTCTGGTCAGTTAAATTATCTGGCTCCAAAAACAGAGGACTGGCAGCAATCAGCAAGGTCCGGCTTTTAAGTGCCATAGCGGCTCCTTTGGTAATTCTTCCACTTGCATTAGGATCGTTAGGTTCTCTACCCGGGTAAACATTCAATATTGTTGCCACAGAATCACATTCAGCTACGATGAAGTCGATACATTCTGGTATTGAATTTCTTGTAATATTACTAAAGTCATCCTCTATAGATAATGTTTTTTCAATGATAGGTACAGCCCCATATCTTTTTACCAGTTCAAAGTAGAAATAAGCCCTTAGAAAGCGCATTTCGTACTTCCATCTTTTTAGATCGGCAACTCTCCGATTATACTCGGCCTGCATATCCGGGAGGGGGTTTAGTTTATAAGAATCCAGATTGACATTATCGATATTTTCAAGTAAAAGATTGACACGCCGGATTCCGGAAAATAAACGGTTCCACTGATCATCCGGATTAGAATAGGGAGTCCAACTCCCGTAATTGAATTTTTGAATTTCCGATCCGTCCCAGGTATGCTCAGCTTCGTCGGAAGCTGAGGCTAGCATTGCTCCGTCAATCCTGTCAAATCCATTTGGCAACCATGAATAGGTTCCCACAACGAACTGAGTTACATAGTCATAAGAACTGAACACCTGCTCTTTGGAAAGTCTTGAATCAATTCTCCTGTCGAGGTATCCATCATTGCAACCAACAAAGAAGATAGATGCAATTAATAGTATTATCGTGGATTTTACCTTATATTTCATAATCATCATAATAATTTTAAAAAATAACAAATCACAATTTAATTTCTAACCCAAGATTGAATGATTTCAATGAAGGATAGCCACTAAGAGTTTCAGGATCGGCAAATTTGATATGGTCAATACTTAACAAATTATTCCCATTTACAAAAACTCTTACTCCCGACAGTTTCGTAAACTGTATTAAGGAAGAGGGAAGTGAATAACCTACTTCCACCATCCGTAATTTGATAAAGCTGCCGTCTCTTTGCCAGAAGTCTGATAACCTGTAATTGTTTTCATTCTCCGTGGTTGACAATCTCGGATAATCGGCTATAGAAGCAGTTTCTGGCGTCCATCTATTGAGCGCAAAAGAGGTTATCCCCGAATTATCCTTAAAAGCCCAATAGATGGGGCCATTTAGATAAACCGTACGGTTTGTTACTGCCTGCAGAAATGCATCGAAATCGAACCCTTTATACTTAAATCCTGTTCTAAACCCAAATGACCATTCAGGTACATTGGACCTGCCTATTGGCTGATAGTCATATACATCAATAACTTGGTCATCATTTTGATTTTTATATTTCAAGTCACCGGGTTGTACCGGCCCAAATTGAGGTATGGGTAATCCTGCCTTCAATTTCCCATCCGTATCAAAATCTGATTCATCATAAAACCCATCCGCGACAAGACCAAAAGGCTGCCCTACCGATCTCCCCGTTTGTTTAAGGTATTCATATGGTTGTGCAGATTCAGACATAATCAATATTCTATTCTTTGCATAAAATGCGGAACCTTCAACAAAATAATGGAACGGATTTTCGAGAGATGAGGAATATTTAAGATGAAGTTCGAAGCCTCTGTTTCTTACTTTTCCCTCATTCAATGTGGGCAGGGCCACTCCTAAAAATCCCGGAACTGTACCTACCGGTGAAGCAAGTATATCATATCGGGTTTCATTAAAGAGATCCAAATCAATACCCAGATTTTTAAACAGAAGGGCTTCTATACCAATATTACCTGTCCTTCTTGTTTCCCAGGTAACATTATTATTTGCCAAGTTTCCTTCCATATATCCTGGAAAAAAGCTATTATTATTCCCAAAATTATAACCACCTTCCTGATAGAAATTTTGAAAGTACATAAATCTCTGTCCGCCAATTTGATCGTTCCCTGTTACGCCATATGATGCTTTAATCTTGAGGTAGTCCATCCATTTTGCATCCCTGCCAAAATTCTCTTCGGAAACAATCCAACCTAAAGAAAATGCAGGAAAAAAACCATGCCTTTCACTCTTGGGGAAATTATCTGTTCCACTATAACTAAGCGCAAGCTGTCCAATGTATCTCTTCCTGAAGGCGTATATAAATCTTCCCGCCAGATTTTCATAGGCAAAAGGGACATTGTTCCCATGTATAACATACATATCTCTTAAAAACAATGCGGTCCCGTCTACTTCATGTTCGCCGAAAACACGTGAATAGTCGAGAGTAAATTGAGTTGTTGATCTTCTCCATTGTCCATTGTAACCTTCATTACCTGACAGGGGGGTGTCTTGACCTATTTGATGATAAATGGTATCATTATCTTGTCTAGATAATTCGTACATGGCAAAAGTTCTGGTTTTCGATGAGATCCCTGAAAAATAGTTGCTAAAAGAAATTGCCCCGTCTAAACTCAAACCCTTTGTAATCACATCTAAGTTATAGTTTAACCTGAATATTGCCTGAAAATCCCGCGTATGATCATTGTATATCCCCGTACTCAAAACATTTGCGACAGGATTTGTATAGATTGAATTACCTCCGTAAGTGCCATCGGGATTATATACCGGAAATGCATTGGGAGGAGTTAACAGTAATTTGTTGAACAGTTCACCGGCTCCTATTCCACCAGGAGAGCTTCGATCTTCGACCCGACCACCTAAATTGAGTTTTGCATTCAGTTTATTGGTAATATTAACACTGATATTTGAGCGGAAATTATATTTCAGAAAATGTGCATTTGAATTTTCTTTTTTATTGGGATCCGTATTGGCATACAGTCCTGAATTCTGAAATATATTAAGCAATACAAAATATCTTGCCCGTTCATTGCCTCCCCTGAAATTCAGATTATAGTTTGAAACGGGAGCTGAGTTTTTGAGAACTTCATTATACCAGTTAACGTTGGGATGAAAATAGGGATCATTACCTGCCTGATAAGCTGCAATATCTGAGTCTGTATACCTCACTGGTTTCCCTTCATTGGTTAAAGCTTCATTGTAAAGCCTGGCATAATTGTAAGCATCCAGGGGCTTGGGCAGACGAGTTGGATATTGCAAACCCGTCTGGGCACTGAAATTTATCTTGGGTGCTCCTATAACCCCTTTTTTTGTAGTCACCAATAGAATACCATTGGCACCCCGGATTCCATAAAGAGCTGTTGCGGCAGCATCTTTGAGAATCGTGATGGATTCAATTTCATCAATAACCAATTGATCAAATGTACTTTCAAAACCATCAACGAACGTAAGTATGTTATTTTGCCTGTAAGAACTAACTCCTCTGATAAATAGCTCTGGGGAATCATATCCCGGTTCACCGTTCCCTTGTAAAACTGTTAGGCCCGGAATCCTGCCATACAATGCGTTGCTTAATGATGAAGAAGTAGATCGTCGTAGTTCGTCTCCTTTGATTGTATTTATTGCTTGGGTCGATTTCCATAATGGAATACTACCGTATGCGACATTGATCAACGAGGAATCAGAAGGGGTCGATTTTTCTTCATTTACATTCTGAAATCTTTGTCCTACAAGATTAGCTGTTATTAATAACATCAATGAAATCAAAACAGGACGAAATAAAACTTGTTTGAATAAAATATATTTCATTTTCCAATATGTATTTAGTTGTTTTTTACCATCCAGGGTTCTGCACTAAATAACCCTTATAAATTTCCTCTATTTTGAAGGGATGCAGATACATCTTATCATACCAAATCCGGGTTTCAAAAACATAAGGTTTATAATTATACTCACCACTATCCCCATCTGCAGGATTAATTTTAAGTCCGTAAAAATCACCCTTCATGACACCATCCTGATCGGCAATCTTCCATCTTCGGATATCCCAAAATCGATGCTCTTCAAAAGCCAATTCAACAGCTCTTTCATTTCGGACTCGTTCACGGAATTCTTCCTTGCTAAGTCCTCTTGGAAGAGGAGGCATACCAGATCGTGCCCGAACCAGATCAATTGATTGATACGCTTCATTAGTCGGTCCATTATTAGCCTCATTGAGGGCTTCGGCATGATTCAGGTAAATTTCTGCCAACCGGAATACGATCCAGTTCATTATCGGATAATTGCTTCCATTAAATAGCAGTGAATGTGGAATAAGTTTTCTCATATAGTGAGAACCGGGGCAGAATTGCCTACCCGCTTGCGTGCTCCCTTCACTAAGATCTACTACCCCAATTTCCGTATTCCATATTGAACCATGATAAGCGACGGTTTGCCTGAAGCGCGGATCTAATTCTTCATACATTGCTAAAAGATTATCTCCTCCATCCATTTGCCATTCTTGCTTGGTGCCATCTTTCTTTTCATAAAACCTGACAAAATTGAGTGGCACACTCATACCCCCGTTAGACCATCCTCCGGCGAAGCGAGGCATAATAATACCATATACCTGGTCCCAACGGCCCCATCCGCCAAAAGCTTTATTAGCAAGAATGATTTCTTCATTATCCTGTTCTTCTGTAACCATCACATAGTTACTTTCTGCACCATAACGAGTGAGAAGTTTGCATCCTGAGTTAGCGGCCCACTCCAGAGTTGCTTTTGCTGCATCAGCAGCGTCTTGCCAGCGTTTCTGCTCATAATTCCCAAAACAAATCAAATTATTGTTTTCTCCAAAATCCATATATGGAGTTGCAGAATTGAACAGTGGACTAGCTGCATAAAGAAGGGTTCTTGATTTTAAGGCTAAAGCTGCACCTTTGGTTGCACGACCACGCATACTTGATGGTTGAGAGGCAGGAAGCAGCCTAATCGCTTCATCGCAATCCTGAACTATAAATTCGATACATTCTTCTATTGAGCTTCTGGGAATAGAAATTTCATCGGATGGATTCAACCTTTTACTTATTATCGGGATTCCTCCATATCGCTTAACTCCTTCAAAATACAACAAAGCTCTCATAAAGCGAGCCTCTCCTTCCACTTGATTCATAAATTCGTTTGAAGCTTCTGGCACAGTATGGATTCTTTCCAGTAGAATATTACACCGGCGAATTGCCTTCCATCTACGATCGAACCGATCGTCTTCATCCATCATGATTGTAGATGCATTAACTGTCCCGTTGTTCCAGTTATGCGCACTGGTCCAGGGATTACCTGCTTCAGCTTCATCACAGATTGCCCCCAGTACGGCTCCGTATACACGCATATTAGTTCCGTAATCTATCGGATAACCACACGGTATACTTTCTTGGTAAGTCGCCGCTACAAATGTAGTAACCTGTGTCTCATTCGAAAAAATGATATCTTCTGTTACGTCTACACTAGGTGGTTTATCCAAAAAATCATTATTGCAAGAATGCAATATAACTAAAGTCAAAATGAGTAGATATACTGAAAAAATTCTTCTCTTCATAATTATGTATTATTAAAAATTCAAATTTAAACCCAGATTATAAACCCTTTGGAGAGGATACGCAGTAATCTCTGAATTATTTCCGGAAGGCGATTCCGGATCAAAATCGATCACATCAGTCCATGTGTAAAGATTATTCCCGTTGAGAAAAATTCTCACACTATTCAATCCTAATCTGTTCAGTAATTCTTTTTTAAAGGTATATCCTATTTCAATGTTTTTCAGTCGGATATAACTTGCGTCCCGTGTCCAATAGGTTGAATTTTGATAATTATGCTTACTTGTATTCGGGTTAATCCCTAGACGGGGAAAATTAATAGGTTCACCATTATCATAACGCTCCTGCGTCCACCTTTCCAATATAATTGACTTAGCACTACTTACAGCATTGACATAGGGCCAAAGGGCGAATCCATAATACTGAATGGAAACATTTGAAGCTCCCTGGAAAAGTGTTGAGAAATCGAATCCTTTATAATTGATCCCAAATGAGACACCAAATATCTTCTCGGGGATGTTACTGTAACCGATTGGTACCTGATCATCGAGATCAATTTTCCCGTCATTGTTGTAATCCACATACCGGATATCTCCAGGCTGAAGATTATTATTATCCCATGCCGATACGGGACGATTTGGATCGTTGATCTCTTCCCATGTATTGTACAATCCATCCGCAATCAAACCGAAAAACTGACCGACGCGATTGCCTGTTTTATTTTGATAAGCATATGTTCTCGGTGCTTCGTCCATAAAAAGAATCTTATTGGAAGCAAGCGTGTAATTGGCTTTCATCCAGTAAAACAGGTCATTGTAATTATTTCTTAAGGAAAGTTCCAGTTCAAAACCGCTGTTTTCCATTCGCCCAAGGTTATATGCCGGCAAAATGGCTCCCACAACAGTAGGGATGGTACCTCTGTCCGCCAGAATATTATCTCTGTATTCATAGAAATAATCCCCGGTTAAGGAAATATTTCGATTTTTCAGGAAAGACACCTCAAGCCCGACGTTAGATTTCTTGGCACGTTCCCAGGTAAGGTCGGGATTCCCGATTTTATCCTCAAAAGACCCGCCGTAATGGTTATAGTTTCGCCCGACTTCACCAAAATAATAGCCGCCACCATAACCGTATGCTGATGGTCGATATAGAAAGCGTGTCCCTCCAATCCTGTCATTTCCGACCTCTCCGTGCGAACCTCTGACTTTTAAAAATGAGATTATCCCATCTTTTGGGAAAAATTCCTCTTCAGAGGGGACCCAACTAACCGAATATGAGGGAAATATTCCAAATCTTTTACCTTCGGCAAAATTTTCGGTACCATTATAACCAACATTAAATTCTGCCATATACCGATCTTTAAAGTTGTAAGTAGCGCGACCAACTACACCTTGATAGCCATTGGGCACTAAGAATGCCAAATTAGGAGAATAAAATTTACTTTGATTGTATAGAATCAGACCAGTCACCGTATGAGGACCAAATGAATGATTATAATTAATTCCTGCCTCCGAATAAATTTTCCTGTTTTTTCCCATTGTTTCACTAAAACCTAATGGCCGGTCTACACCCTGTGGAATTAATAAATAATTGGTTGCATCATTTGGATCTCTTGCTACCAGATAATATATAAGTTCCTTCGATCTGGCAATACCTTGGCTGTAAAAGCTATCGTACGCGATGGTACCATGAACCGTTAATCCATTGATCAGGGAACTAAGGTCATAATTTAAACGAACTGAACTGTTAATATTACTGCGAAATTCCTGATAATATCCTTGCTGCATTAGAGTATGAAACGGATTGATCATGGACTCTTGATCCTGTAAACGAACCACTTTGTCATCAATTAATCCCGGGGTTCCCAGAGGATTGGTCCGGGTAAGGTGAAGAAAGATTGTCGAAGCAGTATTTCCGGGATAGTTTGAATTTTCCATCTGCCCGGACAACTTGATCTCTGCAGAGAATCTGTCTGTAATATCAAAATCCAGGTTTGACCTGAAGTTATACCGACGATATTTTGCATTAGTACTAAAACTGGGATTCAACTCAGTATATCTATACATCCCTTCTTGATCAAAATATCCTGCAGAGATAAAATAACTGGTTCTCTCAGCTCCCCCTCTGATGTTTAAATTATGCTGGGTTTGTATGGAATAAGGACGAAAGAATACCTTCATCCAATCAACATCCGGATGAAAAATGGGATCCGCCCCTGTCCTGTACAAATCAAGATCTTCTTCAGTATATCTGGGCGTATATGGAGAATCAGTTGTGTATGCGTCATTTTTTAAGGCTTCATTATAAAGTCGAGCATAATCATAACTACCTAGATAGGATGGCAGTTTTGTAGGAACTTGCATTGCCACATTTCCCGAATAACTAAGTTCAGGACGAAGTTGCTTTAACCCTTTCTTGGTTGTAATTAACACAACCCCATTTGCCCCGCGAACTCCATAAATTGCTGTAGCAGAGGCGTCCTTCAATATACTTAAAGATTCAATCTCATTTGGGTCGATGTCATCATAATTTGTTCGTTCAATTCCGTCAACCATAATCAAAGGTGTTGATTCACCCGTAAATGTACCTGTTCCTCGTATTCTCAATTGTGATTCATTATAACCTGGCTGGCCACTTCTTTGAACGGCAATGAGCCCAGGCAGCCGACCAACGAGCATATTGCTTATATTTGCCTGAGGAGACTGAACGAGTTCTTTTGTGGAGACGGTAGAGATTGCGGCGGTTACACTTGCTTTTTTCTGGACACCGTATCCAACAGCAACAACTTCTTCCAGTCCTATCGCATCTTCAACCATCACCACATTTATCGTGGTCTTATTTGCAACAGGTATCTCCTGAGACTTCATACCCACAAACGAAAACAGCAGAATGCAATTTTCAGGTAATTCTGAGAAATAAAATTCTCCATCTATTCCTGTTATTGTACCCTGGCTGGTGCCTTTCACCCTTACAGTTACGCCAGGGAGAGGTTGGCCATCTGAGTCCGTCACTTTCCCGGCAACAGGTTTCGTTTGTTGTAAATTGCTGTTCGCAGTGATTGCCTGACCGCTGCTTATACCCACAATCAAGCAAATTGCGCATAAAATTTTTAGAATTTTTGATTCCCATGCATGTTTTAACATAAAAATCAATTGATAATCTTTGTTTTTCATTCTTTTAAATTGAGTTGAATTAATAATCTTAAAATTATTTTTGTTAATTAGGTCTAAGTTGGCGGCACATGCGAATTCTCAAAACAATGTTTCAGACATTTGTTTTCAATAGAGGCAGGATGCTTTTAAAATTACTTTGCATAAGCAGGCTTTTATAATTTTTGCATTCAAAACCGACTAGAAAATTTAAAATGATTATCCGCAGTTATTCCTAAAGAATTTAACGGGAAAAAGTTATAAATAAG
>ENA-UOOR01001548-UOOR01001548.1-fermentation-metagenome-genome-assembly--contig:-NODE-1548-length-26631-cov-12.532021_pt1 | contig 26631 bp, 30 predicted proteins | sample MGYA00245780_ERZ724029 | MGnify/ENA primary metagenome ERZ724029 (study PRJEB28704, sample SAMN03018315) | fermentation metagenome | biome: anthropogenic terrestrial biome; feature: soil... | reverse complement strand
GCAGATGAAATCTACAGAGGTATAGAGTCATGAACAACAGATTTTCCGTTAATGACCTGATTTACCGAGCTAATAAGCGGCGTTCTGACAGTGGGGAAAGTATAAAGGCTCAGGATTACGGAGAAATTCTCGATAAGCTTCAGCGAATCATCGCCAAGAACCATTCAGCAGAGCTTGCTCAAGTATTGTATTCTGAAGAAGCCGAGGAAAAACTTAAAGACCTTATTATGCGCTACTTAAATAGTGAGCAGTTGGTGGCTAAAAACCTTAACAATATCTCCGAACTGGTAGATGCAGTGTATTATGATATGGCAGGTATGGGGCTGTTATCTCCTTATCTTAAGGACGGTGACGTAGAAGAAATAAACATCAATGGCTTTAGTGGAATTTGGGTGCTATACAAAGATAAAAAGGTGAGGTTAAATGAAATCTTCACCAATTCTGAAGCCTGCTCCAACATCGTAAGAAAGATGAGCCGATTCGGGAATGTTATTCTGGATGGCTCAAAACCTATTGGAAATAGCTTTATTGCACGAGGTGTTAGAATGTCAGGAGCTATCACACCTTGTGTTGACCAAGATGCAGGAGCTATTGCCTCCATCCGAAAGCAAAAACCCTCCTATATCACACGGGAAAACCTGATTGAATGGGATACAGCTACAGCGGAGGAATTGGACTTTCTCACCCTTTGCATTAACAATGGCGTATCAGTAGCCATTGCAGGAGCCACCGGCAGCGGAAAAACTGCCGATATGGGATACATTCTAAGCTGTGTATCTTTGGATAGGCGTATTGTCACTATAGAAGATACCCGTGAGCTATCGTTAGCACAGTTTGATGAAAATGGTATGATGATAAACGATGTAATTCATCTTTTGACCAAGGAGGAACCTAATCCAATCACCATGTTGGATTTATTAAAGCTTTCATTAAGACTTCACCCACAAATCCTTATACCGGCTGAGATGCGAGGTAAAGAAGCCCTCACGGTGCAGGAAGCTGGACGAACAGGTCACACCATCGTCAGCACTCTCCATGCTAATAGTGCAAGGACGGCTTATGATAGAATCCTTACCATGTGCTTAGAGGCTGGGACTTCTTTGTCAGAGGAAAGACTTCTAAAGAATATTGTAGAAGCCTTTCCGATTATGCTCTTTAAAATGCAATTACCTGATAAGTCAAGAAAGTATATGGAAATCTTTGAAGCCAAAGGGGTACAAAATGGTGAAGTTATCGGCAACACCCTTTTTAAATACGTAGTTGATCATTATGAACGAGATGAGTCCGGGAAGATTACAAAGGTTGTGGGAAGCCATAAGCGTTTAGGTTGCATTTCCTCTACTCTTGCAGAAAAGCTGCTAATTGGCGGTGTTCCTAAAAAGGAGATCCAACGCTTTGCGGAAGGAGGAGCTCTATGAATCCAATTTATCTATCCCATGCTCTTGTTTTTGCATTTATCAGCTTTGCAATGTTCCTACTGCTAAAATTAAACCCCTTTATCATAGAACAAGATCCCCTGAAAAAACGCCGCCTATATTTAACAGGAACAAATCTGAAAATTACCGAGAAAATCGCTATCAGGTTTGAAACATTATTCCGGCAGACACGATGCACACACAAGAAATTCCTTGTAATGGTATTTGTATCAGTGGTAGGCGGCTTTATGGCCGGATTTATGCTGTTTGGCAATACCGAGCTGGCAGCGGTCATGGCAGGATGTATGCTTCCTGCTCCATACTTTTACCTAACTGTAAAAAGCTCTGGAGCAGCAAGGGAGCAAATCGAGGGATTAGAAAATACCATGTCCATTATTACCAATGCCTATGCTGGAAATGACGATATTATTAAAGCTGTGGAAACCTATGTAGAGGAAAAGAATAGATATATTCCAGCTCATTTAAGAACACCCACTCCTTTTGATGAGTTTGTGTCTGAAATCAGACTCATCAATCCTAGTGTGGAGCATGGTCTATACCGTCTATCCGCAAAAGTTAAAAACCGCTATTTTACCGAGTGGGTAAAAACCCTTATCCTCTGTTACCATGACAGAAGACTAAAGTTCGCTTTGTTTCCTATCATTAAGGCTATGAATGATGCAAAATCCATGCAAATTGAGAGTGACAGCATGATGGTGAGAGTATGGAGGGACTATCTTATGACAGCAGGTCTGATGTTTTCTATAATTCCTATGATGAGATTTTCTAATGCAGAATGGTTTTTTATCCTTACAAAAACATCCATCGGTAAATTTTTAATTATTCTCATGTTGCTGACTGCCCTTGGCACAGCCTTTTATGTAATGAAGGCTACAAAACCATCAAACAGATAAGGAGGTTTTCCGTTGTTTTATCAAGTTATTATATTTGTCCTGCTGACTGCGGCAGGATTTTTAATTTGCAGGCAACTTCTTAAAGTCCCAAAGATGAGTATGAAAAAGAACATCAAGCATCTGCAGGATAAAAAAGAAAAAACAGGGAGTCGATTGCTAAACCGATTTGTAATGCCCCTTGTAAAGCCCGTCTCCTGGCTAATTCCCCTTGACCCTGTAAAGGAAGCAAGGATGGCATCTACACTCCATCGCGGAGGATTAGAGCTTACCCCAAAGGAGTATTATGCAAGGGCTATTATATGCGCCATTTTTACACTGCCTCTTGCTCTACTATTGTTTGCAATCGGTGCTACCAATCTTATACCTATTGTGCTCACCTTTTCTATAGTGGTATATTTCCACTTTATGACCGACCTTAAAGACAAGATGAAAGAAAAAAAGATGCGCATTGAAATGGAGCTTCCAGGCTTTGTTCGCTCCATACTATATAAGCTGGACGACATCAAAGCTGACAGTAAAAAAGCCGTCGTACAGGTGGATTTAATTCAGATATTTGAGGATTACCTTAAGGTAGCCAGCGATGTATTCTACTATGATGTTTCAGTTTTAGTAATGGAGATGAAAGCAAAAGATATTGAAACCGCCCTTAGAAACTTCAATGAACGCATCGGCCTTGCAGAAGTATCCTTTCTGGTGAATGCCCTTATAGGACTTCACCGGGGAGAGCATCAAGGGGAGGCATTGGCGTATCTTGCAAGAGATATGGACATTAAAGCCAAAGAAGCCTTAAAGAAGAAACTAAATAAGCTGCCCCGCAGGATTAAGATTGCATCCATACCCCTTGTGGCTGTAACTCTTGCCAGCCTGCTCTATGTCATAGGCTCCCACCTTATAAAGTCAATGGGGGGCCTTTTTTAATGTGAAAATGGGGAGACCCTTTTCAAAATAAATTTTCAGGAGGTATTAACCATGCAAAACAAAACAACCGCAATCCAAATTACCGAGGGAAGGAGAGAAAATTCTATGAAGAAAAGAATGGCAAATGCTCTTTTAAAGGCAAGAAGTATTTTAACAAGTAAATCTGGTGACCAGATGACTGGTTGGCTCATTGTGGTACTAATTGTCGTAGTTGTGGGAGCTGTGTTTATGACACTGTATCAGGACTCCATCTCTACTATCTGGAACAGTATTGTTACCAAGATTACCAGTCTCTTGAACTAATTTTAGCCAAAAGGTAGTGGCATAAGGGGGAAATTCCCCTTTTCTAAACTAAAATCTAAAAATAAACGGAGGTATTTTCTATGTTTAAAGCAGTAAAAAGCAAAATGCAGGGTATGGCACTAAATGCAAGAAGGGTACTTACAAATCAATCCGGAGACCAAATGACAGGCTGGCTTATTGTTGTTCTGATCGTGGTAGTTGTAGGTGCGGTGTTCATGACACTGTATCAGGGATCTATCACACAAATCTGGAACAGCATTGTCGACAAAATTACTGGCTTAATAAGCTAATGACAGTTATTCCAAATGTATCCGCTGATGCGGGAGGTGCAAGAAGATGAACAAAAAGCACCGAGGTATATGGGGGAGGAATTCTCCCTCATTGCCTTTTATGAAACTACTTTTTAACAGGAAAGGCAGCAGTTATTTTGACTTGATGGTTAAAACGCTGGTGGTCATTACGCTCATGGTTACGGTCATGAGTTTTTTAAGTATCTTTACCACCTACCTCAATTTAAACCATATCTGCCGCCGTGTTGTCAGGGTAATTGAGCTTGAAGGACAGGTATCTGACAGGGCCTATGATGTTTTCTACCGGCTTAAACAGCAAACCGGTCTATCTCCAGAGATGACCGTCGAGGATGTAGAGTATCAGGGCGGCCAGAAAATCCAATTGAGAGATACCTTTACAGTAACTATGAAATATAGCCATCCCTTTACAATCTTTACACCGTCCTTTGCACCCCCTGTTAAAATTGATATCCCTATGCGGGTGAGTATCACCGGCATGTCGGAAAAATATTGGAAGCTCTTAGAATGAGAGCGCTGGAAAGGAGAAAAGCTGTGGGGAATTTTAAACGTATTTTACAAAACCGCAGGGGAGATACCTTTATATTCATCTTGATACTCGTATTCTTTATCTTAACCATATCCGCAATCCTGATTGAGTATTTCCGTATGGAAAGCCTGTATCAGCAAGTGGAATATGTACTCCAGAGAGGTGTAAACAGTTCTGTGGAATACGCCATGATGGATGAATATCGCAGGGACGGATATGCCCGACTGGATAGCTCCCTTGCGAAAGAAAAGCTTTATGAGTATTTTTACGAAAATATGAAGCTGGATGCGGGACTTAACAAATATTCTGATGAAGAATGGGTTTATGAGCTTGAAATCAAAAATATTAACGCAACTGATAATCCACCCCGACTGACGCTGGACGGGGTACTGAAAACCCGCAGTATTTTCAACTTTCTAACTGGCGAGGTTAAGCTTCCGTTTAGTATATCCAGCGTCAACAATAGAATTGAGGAAGGAGGTTTCTAATGAAATGCAAATTCATCTTTGTCATTCCCCTTATGCTTTTATGCTGCCTGTTCCTATCAGGTAAAGCCTTTGCTGCCCCGATTAGCGACATCGAAATAAGTGTTACTTCTCCCATAGACAGTCTGCAAAATGAAAGCGGCATGGTAGCCGTGGAGCAATTCCCAGCAGAGATCCCTATTAGGGTCATGGCTAAAGCCGGTAATCTTACGGATATTCAACTGGAATACAACGGTCAAAGCAAAAAAGTAACTTCGGAATATATCCTTACCGTTGAAAGCAAAGAAGCTTGTGGTCCCTATACTATTACAGCAAAAACAGACCAGAACGCAGTCCTTACCATTACGGCTAACGTCATATTCCAAGTCAAAGCTACCTATGACACCCGATACCGCATCATTGGCATGAATGTCAAAGAAATCTATGAGGGTGAAACATTGTTAAAATCTTTTAAAGAACCCCAGCGTATTGACATTGTGAATGCAAATATCGTTGCTGACTATGAAAAGGAGCGAATCGCTGATTGGATTGGTCGATATGACGGTGGAACTTATATCTTAAAGGGAAGCAATGTGGTAGAAATCTATGGTTTTAATTCCAGGAAACTCTATGGAACTTATGACACTGGTAGGGATTTTGAACTGCTGACCACCCATTACGGCTGGACACCTAAAGCATTGATTGCTTTTGAAACCATGAGAGATACAGCCCTATCCTATCAGGCGCCAGTGAAAATTGATGTGAAGGCCATCTGGTGCGATGAGAAAAAGCAGGAGGTTTATGGTAGAGTTACTGCTCAGGACAAGGGAGTACCAGAGTTACTCTACCCTTATCAGACTACATCCGTTACATTTACCAAGGATGATATTTTATTATCACGAAACTTCGTATACATGGGGCTTGAATGGGATTACACACCAGAAACAGAAGAATTTACAGATGGGGAAAGCAAGACACAGACCTCTATCACGCAAAAAATCCATTACCAAATTCCTACGATAGACTTCTATTTTAAGTTTAAGGCTCAGGATGGAAACGACTTATCGGTTATTATCCGTGCACCTTCCACAGTGTATCGAGGTGAGAATTATTCATTCACTGTGGCTTATATGAACAGTGGAAGCAGTGCAGCCTATGACGTGCCATTAAATGGTACGGTAAATGACGTTTTGATTGAAGAAATACCTGAAGTGCAGAACTTTTCGGCTAATATAAGCAAAACCTATACTATCAAGCGTACTGCCGATACTGCCGCTGATGAAATCCATCTATGGGCTAATATTGGTGTACCAGAAGGCTTTATCGATGGAAATCTTTCCAATAACACAGCCACGGCAGTTATCAAAGTGATTGACCCTGAACCAGAGCCACTCGACGAGCCGGATATATCGGATAAGCCCGATGATCCAGTAAATCCACCAGATGAGCCGCCTGCTGTTCCAGAATTTTGCGACCTTACGACAAGTATTCTTGCTCCCCGTACAGTCTATGAGTATGAAGATTACAGCTATATAGTGAGCTTTACTAATAATTCTGACATAGAACTAAAAGCCGTACCATTACAGGGGAAAAACAATGATAATATCTTGCCTGAAATTCCTAAAACAGCAAGTTTTAAGCCCCAAGAAACAAAATCTTTTACTATCACAGATACAGCAGGAGGTGCAGGAGAAATTTATCGCCTATGGGCAAATATAAAAGCACCAGAAGGCTTTAGGGATGAAAAACCAGCTAACAACACTGCTGTTTCGAGTATTACGGTGATAAAACACCCCTTTGATGAACCAGATAACCCCGAAAACCCTGACGAACCGGACGACCCGGATAATCCAGATAATCCTGATGAACCTGACAACCCAGATGACCCAAGTGATCCTGACAATTCACCCGATGACCCTGATGATCCGCCCGATAATCCGGATAATCCCGAAAACCCACCGGACACCCCGGACGATCCTGAAAATCCAGAGATACCCCCGGTAGTAAATCTCTGCGACGTATGGGTAAACCTATCATCGCCACCTACGGTGTATGAACGGGATGAATACAGCTTTACTGCATATTTTGCCAACTCCACAGATAAGGAACTATCTGATGTTGGCCTAAATGTCACTATCAACGGTAAGGTGGTTTCAACTATACCGCCTACAGCCAATTTCAAAGCCTTTGAGAAGAAAGCATTTCTTGTTACAAGCATAGCAGGAGCAAAAGGCGTACCTATCAAGCTATCGGCACAAGTGTCACCACCTAAGGGGTATAGGGACATCAATACAGATAACAACCATGTTTCATCGCAAATCATGGTATTGGAGCATCCTTATGATTTGGATGTGCAAAGAATCACGCCAGATGAGTACAAGGAAAATCAGTCGGTCATTACCACTGTCAAGGTATCAAATAAAGGAAGCCTTGACTTTACTCCGGGGCAAAATGTCACCGTGCTGTTTCAAATTCCTGAACTGTCTTTGTCAAGGCGTATTGAGGCAGTAGTAATGGAAAGGGATACATGGAATGTTGTGTCCATACGATGGGATACACCCAATGTGCAGGCTGATAAAGATATTACATTGATTGCCATTATCAACCCTGAACAGTCATTAGGGAATGAAGGCACTAATGATAACAACACCTATACTCAAAAGGCTGTTATACAAAATGTATCCTATGAGGAACCAGAAGAAAGCCGGATATTACCCGACCCACCGAAGAGAAATGAACAACCCAAAGTTACATGGTGGGAACAACGATACGAAAATAATAAGTTTGTATGGCGACAATTCTACGCTGAACTAAAGGTAAGCGCTACGCTGGATTATGATACAAAAGCAAAGGGCTACTTAAAATCGGGTTACGGCTATTTTATCCGTGTTACAGCCACGGTAAGTACCAACTATGACAGGTCAGAAATGATAACTGCTCCACAGACAGCAGAAGTATATCTACCTGAATACCGATATGAAACTGCCATTCCTTTAATCAAGGAAGGAAGCCAATTTAATTTTAAAGAAAATCCATCATCACCTTTCCGTTACAGAAAACAGTATATTCCAGTGTGGTTCCCGGATAACAAAGATTATATCGTACAGCTTCTTGTAACTGATGTACACACTCCTGGAGGAACACTGTCTAAGTGGATTACTGGAGGAGAACTTAAAATCAATGTGGTAGATAGCATGTATTCCGATGATGTCACTACGGGTAATTGATATGGCACTGCTATTTTGTGCCATTCCTATACTGTGGGCGGCTATCACAGACTTTAGAAAGCGGATTATTCCCGACTGGACATGGATAGCTATTGTCCTATTTGGCGGTATATCCGCTTTTCTTTTACCTTATCCTACGTTACCCCAACGGATTGTAGGATTTTTATTGCCGAGTATCTGCCTATTTATCCTTGCTATAAAATACGGTGGTGTGGGCGGTGGCGATATTAAGCTTACGTCGGCAATGGGATTTTGCTTTGGATTAAACGGACTTGCAGCCATTCTCTTTTTCGCCCTGCTACCTGCCTACATTTATGCAAAGGCAACACGGCAAAAAAGTGTTCCACTGGCTGTATTCTTATGTATCGGATTTTTTGTCTATATGGGTGTTCTTTATATATTGGTTTAGGTAAAAATATTGAGCAAATTTAAGGTTAAGAAATAATAGAGAATGTCGCTTTTTACTGACATTCTCTTTTAAAATTTAAAAAGTAAAAAGCCATTTTCTTTATTGAAAAATAAAGTGAGCGGTTTTTTGTATGAAAGGAGGAACAAAATTGAATGCAAAAATCATTGCCATTGCCAATCAAAAAGGTGGCGTTGGCAAAACAACTACCTGTGCCAACTTAGGCGTAGGTTTGGCTATGGAAGGAAAAAAAGCCCTGCTAGTAGATACAGATCCGCAAGGAAGTCTGTCTATCAGCTTAGGATACCCACAGCCAGACAAACTTACGACCACTATTGCTACAGTAATGGGAAAAGTGATTACTGATACTCCCCTTGAACAAGGAGAGGGAATTTTACATCATCATGAAGGAGTGGATTTACTCCCTGCCAACATTGAGTTATCCGGTATGGAAATATCATTAGTTAATGCCATGAGCCGGGAAACCATTTTAAAACAATATCTTGATACCATAAAAAATCAATATGACTATATTCTTTTAGATTGTATGCCCTCACTTGGGATGCTGACAGTAAATGCTCTTGCTTCAGCTGACAGTGTGATAATTCCTGTACAAGCAGAGTATCTGCCTGCAAAAGGTTTAGAACAGCTTTTGCAGACCATTGGAAAGGTACGTAGGCAAATAAATCCTAAGCTAAAAATTGACGGTATTCTATTAACTATGGTAGATAACCGTACTAATTTCGCAAAGGACATCAGTACCTTGGTAAAAGAGACATATGGAGGCAGTATAAAGATATTTGATGCTGATATACCTCGTTCCGTGAAAGCTGCAGAAATAAGTGCAGAGGGAAAAAGCATCTTCTCCCATGACCCAAAAGGCAAAGCAGCGGATGGGTATCGAAATTTAACCAAGGAGGTGTTGAAAATTGAAAAGCTCCGCCAAAAACATAAAGCTGACATCAGTCGATGATTTGTTTTCTACTGAGGAAAGCAGAGCCGATGAGAGTCGTGAAAAAGTAGTAGAGATACCATTGACAGAATTATTTCCTTTTAAAGACCATCCTTTTAAAGTGATAGATAACGAGGAAATGCTTGATACAGCAGAAAGTGTAAAGAAATATGGTGTACTTGTACCTGCTATTGCAAGACCTCGTAATGAGGGAGGTTATGAACTTATAGCAGGACACCGCCGTAAAAGAGCATGTGAGCTTTCAGAACTTGAAACAATGCCTGTAATAGTCCGTAACCTTGATGATGATGCCGCCATTATTATTATGGTTGACAGCAACTTACAAAGGGAAAGTATCTTACCAAGTGAACGAGCCTTTGCATTTAAAATGAAGTTAGAGGCTATCAAACGACAAGGTGCAAGGACGGATTTAACTTCTGTCCAAGTTGGACAGAAGTTAAATGCAAGAGATGTTGTAGCAAAAGAAGCTGGTGCAAGTGCTATACAAGTACAACGCTATATTCGACTTACTCATCTTATTCCCGAAATACTTTCCATGGTGGATGAAAAGAAAATAGCCTTTAACCCTGCTGTGGAGCTGTCCTATCTTAAAGAAGAGGAACAGAATGACTTGCTTGAGGCAATGGATATGGAACAGGCTACTCCTTCACTTTCGCAGGCACAACGGTTAAAGAAATTCAGCAATGAAGGGAAATTAACTCTTGAGGCAATGAGTGCAATTATGAGCGAGGAAAAGAAAGGCGATTTAGATAAGGTTACACTTACTGGAGACACTTTGAAAAAATATTTTCCAAAGTCATACACCCCAAAGCAAATGCAGGATACCATAATTAAATTGCTTGAGGGATGGCATAAAAAACGCACGAGAGAGCAGGAACGCTGAAAAAATATAGGCGAGAAAGGAAGTGATGATTATGGCGGTTTTCAGAGTAGAAAAAACCAGAGATTATACGGTAATGGCTAACCACCATTTAAGAAATACAGAGTTATCTTTAAAAGCGAAAGGCTTACTTTCCCTTATGCTTTCTTTGCCTGAAAATTGGGACTATACCACAAAGGGACTTTCTCATATATGCAAGGACGGTATCGATAGTATTAATGCAACTGTTAGGGAACTTGAGGCAAATGGCTATGTTATTCGCAGACGATTACGTAACAAAAAGGGACAGCTTACCACCACAGAATATACAATTTTTGAGCAGCCACAAACCATTGATAATAGTATATCTCCACCTAAAGGGGAAAATCCAATCTTGGATAATCCAATGTTGGGAAACCCAATACAGGGAAAGCCTATTTTGGAAAAACCTAAACAGGGAAAACCTATCTTGGAAAATCCCCACCAATTAAATACAAATATATTAAATACTGATTTATTAAATATGGAGGTATCAAATCCTAATCAATCAAATCTGCATCAATCAAGTAGAGAAAGGCAAAAATCGATGAGATATGATGAGATTGGATGTGACAGCGTAGAAGAAGTAAAAGAAATGGTTTTAAGGAATTTGGAATATGAGTATATCAAGAATGAGCATAATCGTGAACGTTTGGATGAAATAGTAGATTTAATGGTGGAAACCCTCTGCTCTACAAAAGAAACTATCAATGTTGCAGGAGATGAGTATCCAGCAAAGCTTGTAAAGGAGAAGCTGTTACGGATAAATAGTTTGCATATAGACTACGTATTTGAATGCCTTGGCAAAACCACAACATATATTCGCAATATCAAGCGATATTTGCTGGCTACACTCTTTAATGCACCATCAACCATAGATAATTACTATTCCGCACTTGTTAATCATGATTTATACGGCAAACCCTAAAGACGTTTTGTACCTGATTTTCAGGAAATTTCAAAACGTCTTTTTTTGTACCCAAAATCACGAAAGGAGATTTTTAATTATGAAAAGGCCAATGGCATATATTACGGCGGCTTGGAGCAGTAACGAATTTGAAAACACCGAGACTGCTGCAAAATATTGTAGGCAGATTTATGATGCAGGTTTTACGCCTATGTGTCCTCTTTTGTTTCTACCACTCTATCTCAATGATGAAATTCCACAAGAGCATAAAGATGGTATAGACATTTCAAGGGATATGCTTCGTCGCTCCCGTGTTCTGATTGTATGCGGTGATGCTATAGATGAAAATGTGAAAAACGACATTGCTATAGCAGAGAGGCTACGGATTACCGCTACTACCCTTGAGGGAATATTGACGGTAAAAGGGACATGGTCGATCTTAGATGGCAGTTGAACAGAACGTATGAAAGGAGGCATAGCTTATGCAGGAAGATGTAGAAAATAGAACTGTGACACTGGCAATCACTACTACAAAGCTGACAGGCAGTGTGCTTAAATCGGCTATACTTAAATTTTTAGCAGCACAAAAGAATAAGAGCAGAGATAGTCCCAAAATTCCTCATGGTAAACAAAGTGTAAAAGACCTTGCAAAGCAAAATCAAGGAATGAACAATATTGAGATTACTGACAAGAACATCAAAAGTTTTGAGAAATCAGCAAGAAAGTATGGTGTAGATTTTGCAGTTAAAAAAGATAAAAGTGTGAAACCGCCCAAGTATCTTGTTTTTTTCAAAGGAAGGGATGCGGATGCCATTACAGCTGCATTTACTGATTTTACAGCTAAAATGGTGAGAAAAGCAGAAAGACCTTCAGTAATTGCACAGCTTAGAAAGTTTACAGAGCTTGTGAAAAGCACCGTTTCTAACAGGGTGAAAAATAAGGACAGGGAGCAAAGCCTATGAATATGAAAACAAAAAGACTCCTTATCGTAAACATTCCTTACCTTTTCCTTGCCCTATTGTTTACCAAAGCATCGCAGGCATGGAGATTAGCCACAGGATATGAGGTCGCTGACAAGATTTTAAACCTTATGGATGGTTTTGAATTGGCCTTTAAAAACCCTATGCCAAGTCTATATCCAAACGATTTGCTATTCGGAATAGCTGTGGGAGTCATTCTCCGTCTTGCAGTTTATTTAAAAGGTAAGAATGCGAAAAAATATAGAAAAGGCATTGAGTATGGCTCTGCCCGTTGGGGGAAAGCTGAGGATATTCGCCCTTTTGTAGATCCCGTATTTCAAAACAATGTGATACTGACCCAAACGGAAAGTCTTACCATGTCAAACCGCCCCAAAAATCCAAGAGATGCAAGAAATAAAAATGTACTCATAGTAGGCGGCTCTGGTTCAGGTAAAACAAGATTTTGGCTGAAACCAAATCTTATGCAATGTCACAGCTCTTATGTAGTCACTGACCCAAAAGGCAGCATTGTAGTGGAATGCGGGAAGTTATTACAGCGTAAGGGATATAAAATTAAAATTCTTAATACCATTAACTTTAAGAAATCTATGCACTATAATCCCTTTGCCTATATTAAAAGTGAAAAGGATATATTGAAATTAGTTACAACTCTTATCGCTAATACCAAGGGTGAAGGCAAAGCAGGCGATGATTTTTGGGTGAAAGCAGAAACCTTGCTTTATACAGCACTAATCGGATACATCTATTTTGAAGCCCCAGAACATGAGCAGAACTTCTCCACTCTTATTGAATTTATAAATGCTTCAGAGGTAAGAGAAGATGACGAGGATTTTAAAAACCCAGTAGATTTAATGTTTGACGGATTAGAGGAAAAAGACCCACAGCATTTTGCCCTTAGACAGTACAAGAAATATAAGTTAGCAGCAGGAAAAACTGCAAAGTCCATTCTAATATCATGTGGTGCAAGGCTCGCTCCATTTGATATAAAGGAACTCCGTGAATTGACTGCCTATGATGAAATGGAACTGGATACCTTGGGAGATAGAAAAACTGCCCTATTTATAATTATCAGTGATACCGACGATACCTTTAATTTTCTAGTATCTATGGCATATACACAGCTTTTTAATCTTCTCTGTGATAAAGCCGACGATGTATATGGAGGCAGATTACCTGTTCATGTACGCTGTTTAATTGATGAGGCTGCCAATATCGGACAGATACCAAAATTGGAGAAACTGATGGCTACTATTCGTTCAAGAGAAATTTCTGCTTGCCTTGTTTTACAGGCACAAAGCCAACTAAAAGCTTTGTATAAAGACAATGCTGATACTATTATCGGCAACTGTGATAGCATGATTTTCCTTGGAGGTAAAGAAAAAACTACCCTCAAAGATTTATCAGAAACCCTCGGGAAAGAAACCATTGATATGTTTAATACTTCCGACACCAGAGGGACGCAAAGAAGTTACGGGCTAAATTATCAAAAGCTGGGAAAGGAGCTTATGAGTATGGATGAACTTGCTGTTATGGATGGGGGCAAGTGCATTTTACAGCTAAGAGGTGTTCGCCCGTTTCTCTCGGATAAGTACGATATTACAAAGCATCCAAACTACAAATACTTATCTGATTATGATAAAAGAAATACCTTTGATATAGAAAAATACCTATCCACAAAATTAAAGCTAAAGCCCAATGAGGTATACGATGTTTATGAAATCGACCTTACGGACGAGAAGGAAACCGCTGATTAGGCGGTAATTTTTTTACTCAAAAACAAAAACAAATTTTAGGAGGAAAATATTATGGAATTTTTTAATTCAGCAGTAGATGTATTGCAGACATTGGTTATCGCCCTTGGAGCAGGACTTGGTATTTGGGGTGTTATCAACCTTTTAGAAGGTTATGGCAATGATAATCCTGGAGCGAAATCACAGGGTATGAAACAGCTCATGGCAGGCGGTGGCGTAGCACTGATTGGCATGACATTAGTACCACTTCTTTCCGGATTATTCGGTTAATAGGTAAAGTCTTATGCAATCCATCATCGACAAAATTACTGAATGGCTAAAGGAGATTTTAGTCAGTGGCATAATGGGAAACTTGTCGGGGATGTTTGATAACGTCAACCAAAAGGTAGGCGAAATCGCAGGTGAGGTAGGAATGACACCGTCAGCTTGGAATGGCGGTGTCTTTTCTATGATACGTAATCTCTCCGAAACCGTAATTATTCCCATTGCCGGCATGATTTTGACCTTTGTGATGTGCTACGAACTGATACAAATGGTCATGGAGAAAAATAATATGCACGATATTGACACATTCATGTTCTTTAAATGGATATTTAAGACCTTCGTTGCTGTAATGATTATAACCAACACCTTTAATATTGTGATGGCTATTTTTGATTTGTCACAACATGTTGTATCAGGTGCGGCAGGGGTGATTATCAGTGATACCACTATTGATATAACTTCTGTCATAGTAGATATGGAAACCAGACTGATGGAAATGGAGCTTGGTCCCCTCTTTGGATTATGGCTTCAAAGTATGTTTGTGGGGTTAACCATGCACGCTCTTTCTATCTGCATATTCATCGTTATTTATGGACGAATGATAGAAATTTATCTGATGACTTCCATAGCACCGATACCCTTTGCCACCATGTCAAACAAGGAATGGGGAAGCATGGGACAAAACTATTTAAAATCCTTGTTTGCTCTTGGATTTCAAGCCTTTCTCATTATGGTATGTGTAGGTATTTATGCGGTGTTAGTACAATCCATAACCGCAGATACAGATATCATGGGAGCTATATGGACTTGTGTAGGATATACGGTACTTCTATGTTTTACCCTGTTTAAGACAGGATCACTTGCAAAGAGTATTTTCAATGCTCACTAAAACGAAAGGAGAATTTTTATGGCATATGTACCCATACCTAAAGATTTAAGCACTGTAAAAACCAAAGTAATGTTTAATCTTACTAAAAGGCAGCTTATCTGTTTTTCTTTTGCCCTTATAGTGGGTTTACCTTTCTTTTTTATCTTTAAGAAAAATGCAGGAACAAGCCTTGCGACACTTATAATGATTTTTGTTATGTTGCCATTTTTTATGTTTGCCATGTATGAAAAACATGGTCAGCCATTGGAAGTCCTTATAAAGCATTACTTTGAAGTTAGATTTTTAAGACCAAAACAAAGACCATATAGAAATAATAATTTCTATGCCATTCTCATGAGGCAGAATCGATTGGATAAGGAGGTAAAGGACATTGTCACAAGCAAACAAAGCAAACAGAACAAAGCTTACAAGAGCAGATAGACAGGAAATTAATGCTGCTATTCTACGGGCAAGAGGAAAAGATAAAAGAGAAAAATCAGCACAGGATACAATCCCATATCAGCGTATGTATCCTGATGGTATTTGCCGTGTAACGGATAAGCTCTATACAAAAACAATTCGTTTTCAAGATATTAACTATCAGCTTGCTCAAAATGAGGATAAGACAGCCATATTTGAAAGCTGGTGTGACTTTCTCAATTACTTTGACAGCTCTATTCACTTTCAGCTTTCTTTTCTTAATATGACCGCCAATGAAAAAGACTATGAAAGCAGTATCCACATCAAGCCACAACAGGACGAATTTGATAGTATACGAACAGAATATGCAGAAATGCTTCATAATCAACTTTCCAAAGGAAATAATGGGCTAGTAAAAACCAAGTATCTAACTTTTGGTATTGAGGCAGACAATGTAAAAATTGCAAAACCCCGTTTAGAACGCATTGAAAATGATATTTGGAATGGGTTTAAAAGGTTAGGTGTCTTGGTGGATTCCCTTAATGGAAAGGAACGTCTAAGACTGTTTCATCATATGCTCCACATGGATGGAAATGTACCATTTCGCTTTGAATGGAAATGGCTTGCACCATCGGGACTTTCTACGAAAGACCTTATTGCTCCATCTTCCTTTGAGTTTCGTGATGGTAGGACATTTAAAACAGGAGATAAGTTTGGTGCAGTTTCTTTTTTACAGATACTTGCACCAGAACTTAATGACCGTATATTAGCAGATTTTTTAGATATAGAAAGCAATCTTATTATAACCATGCACATTCAATCAGTAGATCAGACGAAAGCTATAAAGACTATTAAAAGAAAAATAACAGACCTTGATAAAATGAAAATTGAGGAACAGAAGAAAGCTGTCCGCAGTGGTTATGATATGGATATAATACCCTCTGACCTTGCTACCTATGGTGGTGAGGCGAAAAAGCTCTTACAGGACTTACAAACCCATAATGAGAGAATGTTTCTCTTGACATTCCTTGTAATGAACACCGCTGACACCAAACAGGAGCTTGAAAATATTGTGTTTGGGGCAGCTGGCATTGCCCAAAAGCATAACTGCACACTGGTGAGATTAGATTTTCAACAGGAACAAGGCTTTTTATCCTCTCTTCCTCTTGGTTTTAATCAAGTGGAGATACAGAGAAGTCTAACCACATCTGCAACGGCGATTTTTGTTCCCTTTACTACACAGGAGCTGTTCCAATCGGAGGGAGAGGCACTGTATTACGGACTAAATGCCCTGTCTAATAATCTCATTATGGTAGACCGTAAAAGGTTGAAAAACCCTAACGGCTTGATTTTAGGAACACCAGGCAGTGGTAAGTCCTTTTCCGCAAAACGTGAGATAACCAACATCTTTCTTATCACCACAGATGACATCATTATTTGCGACCCAGAAGGAGAGTATTTTCCCCTTGTAGACAGATTAGGTGGACAGGTAATTAAGATTTCTCCAACATCTGGGGATTATATAAATCCAATGGATATCAATCTTAATTACTCCGATGATGAAAGTCCCCTAACCTTAAAATCGGACTTTATTCTGTCCTTGTGTGAGCTAATTGTTGGGGGTAAAGAGGGATTACAACCTGTGGAAAAAAGTATTATAGATCGCTGTGTAAGATTAATTTATGCAGATTATTTTGCTGACCCTGTACCTGAAAAAATGCCTATTTTAGGAGATTTGTATGATGCATTGGAAAATCAGGAGGAAAAAGAGGCACGGCACATCAGATCTGCCCTTGAAATCTATGTTACAGGCTCACTTAATGTATTTAATCATCGCACCAATGTAGATATTACCAATCGTCTTGTCTGCTTTGACATTAAGGAATTAGGCAAGCAGCTTAAAAAATTAGGTATGCTTGTGGTACAAGACCAAGTCTGGAATAGAGTAACAATTAACCGTGCAGAGAAACGCGCCACTCGCTACTATATGGATGAGTTTCATCTTCTTTTAAAAGAAGAACAGACAGCTGCATACAGTGTGGAAATTTGGAAGCGGTTTAGAAAATGGGGAGGAATTCCCACAGGTATTACACAAAATGTAAAAGACCTTTTATCTTCTCGTGAGGTAGAGAATATCTTTGAAAACTCTGACTTCATCTATATGCTTAACCAAGCGTCGGGAGACAGACAAATCCTTGCAAAACAACTTAATATTTCACCGCATCAGTTGTCCTACGTTACTCATTCTGGTGAGGGCGAAGGGCTTTTGTTTTATGGAAATGTAATACTTCCTTTTGCTGATAAGTTTCCGAAAGATACAGAGCTGTATCATATTATGACCACCAAGCCAAGTGAAATCAAACAGGAATAGGGGGTGTCCTATGAGGCAAAAGAATAAGAAACCATTTCGTCCTGGTGGGAAAGCTTCAAGGCTTACCTTTACCGAAGAAGAACGGGCAGACCCTGACCTTGAAAAACCACTGAAAAAGGCAGAAAAAGCTGCTGATAATCTTGAACAGGCAAAGGCTAAAATTCCAAAGAAAAAACATATAAAAGCAGAACGCACCACTGATTCAGGTACAGGCAAATCAAAGGTGCGTTTATCTTTTGAAGAAAGTGACAAATCAAAACCAGCATCTAAGTTTTCTCATAAACTAAAAACCATTCCTGAAAGAGAACTCCTTGCTAAAGTTCATAAGGAAATTAGGGAAGGTGAACAGGATAATGTAGGCGTTGAGGCGGCGCACAAATCGGAGGAAGGGATAGAATTTGTGGCAAGACGGGTACAAAGTGGCTACCACAGCCATAAACTAAAACCTTACCGTCAGCTTGGAAAAGCAGAAAAACAGACCCAAAAGGCAAAGGTAGATTATATATATAAAAAGAGCTTAAAAAGCAATCCACAGTCCTCTTCCAATCCAATTTCAAGGTGGCAACAGAAACAGTCAATCAAGAAAGAATACCTTGCTGCCCGATATGGTAAAGGCACTAAAAGCACCAAGAATACAGCTCAAAACATAAAAAAAGCTGCAACTAAGACTAAACAAGCTACTGAAAAGATAACGCAGTTTGTAGCTCGACATGGAAAAAGTATTTTTATATTGTTAGCATTATCGGCTGTTCTCCTTGTTCTCATGTGGGCAGTATCTTCCTGCTCCATAATGTTTGAAGGCAGTTTAAATAGTTTTGTCGGAACTTCTTATACTTCCGAAGATGAGGATATTATTGGAGTAGACGATGACTATACCCAACTTGAACAGGCATTGCAAGGACAAATAAGCAATATAGAACAGGATTATCCAGGTTATGATGAATACCAATATTATTTGGATGAAATCGGACATAACCCATTTACTCTTGCATCGTACCTTACTGCAAAGCTTCAAGTCTATACAAGAGCCGAGGCACAGGTAGAGTTAACCACCTTGTTTAACCAACAATATACCCTTACTACTCAAGAAGAAATTGAGGTGCGTTACCGCACGGAAACACGTACCGACACATGGACAGATGATGAGGGAAATACTCACACTGATACTTATACGGTGAAAGTGCCCTATGATTATTACATTCTCCATGTAACGCTAAAGAATAAGGATATCAGTATTCTTGCACCAAGTAACTTGACTAACGAGCAGTATGAAATGTTTGGTATATACATGGAAACACAGGGCAATAAAGAGTATCTGTTTGAAGGAAATATCTATGTTCCATCAAAAGGTGAATATACAGACTATGATATACCACCGAACGCACTAACTGACCCCGATTTTGCAGCACTGATACAGGAAGCGGAAGAGTATTTGGGATATCCCTATGTTTGGGGTGGCAGTTCACCAAGTACCAGCTTTGATTGTTCAGGCTTTGTGTGTTGGGTACTAAAACAATCAGGAGTGTATAACATTGGAAGGACAACAGCACAGGGAATTTTTAATGAATGTGCTATCATACCGCCAAATGAGGCAAGACCGGGAGATATTATCTTTTTTACAGGTACTTACGCAAGCAGTGGTGCAGTATCTCATGTGGGAATTTATGTAGGAGAGGGAATGATGATCCATTGTGGAAATCCCATACAGTATGCCTCTGTTAATACAACTTATTGGACACAACATTTCTATGCCTATGGGAGGCTAAATTAGGAGGAAGCCATGAGTAAAAAAAGAGAAAAAGTATTGCTAGAAATTTCAAAAACTAAAGAAAAAATAGTAGATTTACAAGCTAAACTTCGTGAACTTGAAAGGCAGAAAACAGAGCTTGAAAATACAGAAATCGTAGAGATTGTTCGAAGTACCAAAATGAATACTACAGAATTAGCTATATTTTTAAACGCGTATCGTGAGAAAAGTGATGCGTCTTTTATTATGTCAAAACAGGAGGAAAACAACCATGAGGAAAATTAAAATCCGTATTTTTACTACACTTATTGCGGTAGTCCTTTGCATTACCTCATTTTCTACCACAGCTTTTGCTGGAGGTGGGGAAGAATATACAGAGCCAATCACAGAAACAATTGAAACACCAAATCCTGACCCTGTACCCCTCACCCCTGATGGTAATTTGACCCTTGTAGATGATATTGCAGAGGAACAATCCGAGGATAAGCAGTACATGACTGTTGTTACTAAAAACGGCAATTACTTTTACATCATAATTGACCGGTCAGGAGATAAAAAAAACGTCTATTTCCTGAATATGGTTGATGAGGCTGATTTATTAGCTTTAATTGCGGATATGGACACAGTACAGCAAAAATCCGTTGTAACTCCACAGCCAGAATCTGAACCAGAGGCGACCCCTGAGCCAGAGCCACAGGAAGAAAAAAGTGGAAGTACAAGTGGTATTCTGCTTTTGCTACTTCTTGTAGGTGCTATTGGCGGAGCATTTTATTATTTCAAGGTGCTGAAAAATAAGTCAAACACAAAGGGTAGTACTGACCTTGAGGAATATGAGTTTGACGATGATGAGGACGAATACGAAAGCGAGGATGAATATAAAATTGAGGATGAAGAAAGTGAGAGTGATATCCAGTGACCTATTTCACTGATAGTGTTTATGAAAAAATGATGGTGCAAAAACCTAAGTATGGGCGGGAGAAACAATCTTCTGCCCAAATAGATAAAGACAGAAATAAAGATGATAAGTCCAAATGTTACCGAAAACTTATCGTTATTCCAAAGGAAAGGAGCGTGAAAGAATGAATTTAGTCATAGCGGAAAAGCCTTCTGTAGCAAAAAGCATTGCTGATGTTATCGGTGCTAACGGTAAAAAAGATGGATATATGGAGGGTAACGGTTACATTGTAACATGGTGTGTAGGGCATTTGGTGGAGCTTGCCTCTGCCGACCTGTATGATGAAAAATATGCCAAGTGGCAGTATAAAGATTTACCAATCTTACCTAAGGAATGGAAATATGTTATTTCAAAAGGCAAGGATAAACAAATGAAAACAATTGGTGCATTGATGAAACAAAGTGATGTTAAGACTATTATCGCCGCTACCGATGCAGGACGTGAGGGAGAACTTATTTTCCGATTAGTATATGAAAAGCTCTCTTGTAAAAAGCCTGTGAAACGGCTTTGGATATCATCAATGGAGGAAAGTGCAATTGCAGAAGGATTTAATAATCTCCATAATGGAAAGGAATATGAGCTTTTATATGAATCAGCACTTTCCAGAGCAAAAGCAGATTGGATTGTAGGCATTAACGCCACCCGCCTATTCTCTGTTCTTTATGGACAGACCTTAAACATTGGCAGAGTAATGTCCCCGACCCTTGCAATGATTGTGGAGCGTGATGAAAGTATTTCAATATTTAAACCACATCCTTTTTATACAATCCAGCTTGATTGTGGAGATCTTACTCTTGTAAGTGAAAAGCTCATAGATAAAAAGATGAGTGAAACCTTGTGCAAAGGCTGTGATGGACAAAGTATCACGGTAGAATCCGTAGAAAATAAGGAGAAAATCGAAAAGCCACCAAAGCTTTATGACCTTACTACTCTGCAACGGGAGGCAAATAGGCAGCTTGGCTTTACCGCAGAGCAGACCCTTGATTATGTCCAAAGCCTTTATGAAAAGAAACTTGCTACTTATCCTCGTACTGACAGTCGTTATTTAACAGAGGATATGAAAGAAAGTATCCCTGCTGTGGTAGAAACCGCCGCAGGATTTTTTATTCTCCAAAATGTACAATTACCTATCAATATGGAACAGGTAGTTGATAACAGTAAGGTATCCGACCATCATGCCATAATCCCGACTATCCGTGTGAAAGACTATGATATTTATTCTCTCCCCTTTGGAGAAAGAGAAATACTCCTAATGATTGCTTTGCGTTTAGTATGTGCTGTGGGAGAAAGTAGTCGATATGGTGAAACGATTATAACAACAAGATGTAATAACACTACATTTACTGCAAAGGGTAAGACCGTCCTTGCAGACGGGTTTAAGGCGATTGAAAAGCTGTACCTTGCAAGTAAAAATAAACAGCCAAAGGAGGATAAAGACAAGGCTTTGCCTCTTGTTTCCCAAGGAGAAGTTTTTACTATAAAGGCAGTTATGAAGGAGGGAAAGACAAGTCCACCAAAGCATTTTACAGACGATACTCTGCTTTCTGCTATGGAAAATGCCAACAATGCCTTAGAAGATATGGATCGTAAAGGTATTGGTACTCCTGCCACACGTGCAGGCATTTTAGAAAAACTCATTAAAACAGGATTTGCAGAGCGTAAAGGAGATAAGAAAACAAAGCATTTTATTCCTACTCATAAGGGTATTTCTCTGATTACAGTTCTTCCAGAAGTGATAAAGTCCCCACAACTTACAGCTCAGTGGGAAGAAAAATTAAAGCTAATTGAAAAAGGTGAGCTTTCCTCGGATGACTTTCTACGTGAAATTGCTAACATGACTGAAAACCTTGTAAAAACCTATGAAGTAATAAAGGGTGCAGATACTCTTTTTCCCTCAAGCTCTAAAGGAGAGCCTATCGGCAAATGTCCCCGTTGTGGTAGTAATGTAAAAGAGAATAAGAAAGGATTTTGCTGTGTAAACAGAGCTTGCAGCTTTACCCTGTGGAAAGAAAATAAATTTTTTAATAAAAAGAAAAAGAAATTAACCAAGACCATTGCAGTAGAACTTTTAAAAAATGGCAAGGCAAAGTTAAATGGCTGTTATTCTGAAAAGACAGGTAAGACTTATGATGCTATTATCATCCTTGATGATACAGGCGGTAAATATATAAACTTTAAACTAGAGTTTACTACAAAGAAAGGAGGCAAAAAATAAATGGAAAAAGAAATCAAAGCTTTCGTAGTTAACACAAAAGCCTATGATGACGGAGACCATGATTGTGGCGAATGGGTGTCATTTCCCGTTACAAAAGAAGATATAAAGGCAGTTTATAACCGTATTGGAGTAGATGGTACTTATTTCAAAGAGGTATTTTTAGATGATTTTAAAACCGACGTAGCAGGACTGATCGATGTATTGAATGTCTATACGGATATTGATGAATTAAATTATCTTGCATATTGCTTTGCAGATCTGCCCCTGGAGGAGCTTAGAAAGTTAGATGCTATTGCAGAAGTAGCACCATTTAAAAGCTTAAAGGATTTTATTGATTTTGCTCCCAACGTTGATTATTATGTGCTGATTGAGGGTGTGAAAAATGCAGAGGACTTAGGCAACTATTATCTCTACAAATCAGGTATGGTGCAGATACCTGAAGAATGGAAAACGGGGATTGACTCGAAAGCCTTTGGCGAACATATCTTAAAAGATGAATTAGGAGAGTTTACCAAAGCAGGATACTTGATAAAATCCGATGATCTCTGGCTTGATGACTATTGTGGAAAAGAGAATATGTATGAAGATTTTCTCGTATCCCCTCAAGCTGTCTTTAAATCATCTGAAAAAGAGAAACCCTCTGTTATGGAGCAGTTAGGAAAAACCAAGGAGCAGATAGGTAAACTCTCCAATCCTGCACATAAAAAATCAGATATAGAGCGATGAAAGAAGCATAGATCAAACAAAAAGTTAATGAAGTAAGAAAGGAAGGTAAAATCATGAATATTAAAAATTTAATTAAAACACTTTTGGATATTGAAGTAAATACTGATGATATATTAGAGCTTCGTGAAAATCCAAGAAAATATGTCACCAAAGATGAGGATGTTGAAAAGCTCAAGGATTTGTTTTTACTCATGGATTTGACGAGTAAAGTGGAGGTGAATGAAGATGAACAATACTGATGAACTTCGCTATATTCAAGCCTTTTCCAGAATTATAGGAGTGAAAGAGGATGATGCCATAGAGTATGCCCAGAGAAAAGGACTCGATGCATTGGTGGATAACGCTACACAGCTCCTTGCAACTCCCGTTCAAAGGGAGAAGCACCAAGCCTTTCTTGATTTGTATAGGATGAGCAGTGCAATAAATACTCGAAACCCCGTAATCAATTCACCAGATACTGCATCAGCTTTTTTTCATTCAGTGATGGATAATATTTATGATAAGGAAGCCTTTGTAGTTGCCTTTCTCAACACCAAAAACCGTGTAATCGACCACGAAGTTGTGTCTGTTGGAACTATTAACAGCTCTATCGTACATCCCAGAGAAGTTTTCAGAAATGCCATCATCAACAAAGCCAATTCCGTAATTCTATGTCATAATCATCCATCAGGAGATTTAACTCCAAGTAAAGAAGATATTAACATTACACAACGCCTGAAACAAACTGGAGATTTGTTGGGTATTAAGGTTGTAGATCATTTGATTATAAATGGCATCAGTCAACATGAAGTATATTCATTTCAAGCCCAAGGTGTGATGGAAATGGCGGAAGCCTATAGCACCGCTACATCAGTACTGAATGAGGAAACTAACTACAAATTTGCAGAGGCAGCAAAGGAACAAAGCATTGACTTTAATGTACCAATACAAGAACATGGCTATCCTCTGCCTGACCCTGATGTAAGTATTGAAGATAGAAATTCTTACGGTTATTTAGGCGATGAAATGCTACCGCTATCAAGGGAACGTGCTACAGAATTGTTTGAACAAGACTTGACGGTGTACTTGCTCTATGAGGATGATACAGAGGCAATGGCTTTTGATATTGAAGAAATTGATAGCCACAGTGGAATATTTGGGATTGAGCGTACCGATTGGATAGCCTTACAGGATTATGAAGCGATGAAAAACAAGGATAAATTTTATATATCAGAACTTGAGCAGAGATTTTTGGATAGTGATGTAAACTCCTATGCTATTTATCAACTAAGAAGTGGTGAAGATTTAAGGGACTATCGTTTTGAAGGATTGGAGCAGTTACAAAGGGCAGGACTTTCTGTTGAACATGATAATTATGAACTTATCTATACTGCTCCTCTTATGGACTTTAACGGTAGTCAAATTGCCATGTTAGATAAGTTGTATGAACAGTTTAATATTAATCATCCTACGGACTTTAGAGGACATTCCCTTTCGGTCAGTGACATCATTGCCTTAAATGTTGGAGGTGTTGTATCCTCTCATTATGTAGACAGCTTTGGTTTTAAGGAACAACCAAATTTTCTTCCTACAGAAAACTATTTAGAAACAGCAGAAAAAACCGTAGAACAAAATTACAATCAAATAGACAGTATCATTAATAATAAGCCAACCGTAGCAGAGCTTGAGCAGACCGCAAAATCAGGAGGTAGTATTTCACTTTTAGACTTGGCAAATGCTGTGCAAGCAGAAAAAAAGGAAAAGAAAAACTCTGTAGTGGAACAGCTTAAGAAAAAACCACTTATTGAGAAAGAAAAGCAAAAAAAAGCACCTCAAATAGGTGTGGAAATGGAGCGATGAATATGAGCAAATTTACAGTAGAAGAAACCAATTTAATATGTATCTATAATACAGGCTCAAGAACAGGTTTGCTTTCGGAACTTACTCAAATGAAAACTCATTTGGAGAAAGATGAAACTGAACTTTTAGAGCTTGCACAATCAGTTATGGATAAGATAACAGCTATGAGTGATGGTGAGTTTGACAGTGTTACAGCAGAATTGATTGCTGATTTTTAGGAATAGTTTCTATTAATGTACTAACGAAGAAGGAGAAAATAAATGAGCATGAGAAAGATTTACCGCAAAGTAGCAAGGAAACATGGAGTTTCAGTAGAGGAAGTAAAAGAGGAAATGCAGAAGGCTTTAGACCATGCATATACCAATACCCCTGATGACGGAGTTACAAGGGCTTATCAGAAACAAGTTGCATCTAAAGGGGAAATACCTACACCTGATGAGTTTATTAGGTATGCAGCAAACAAAATAAAGAAATAAGATAAACTACCCAATACAAGGTGATATGCTGTATTGGGTAGTTTTGAAGATTATATTGGGATAAATGATATATATGATATGGAATAAAGAGGTTAAAATGGGAGCTGAAAAAAATTATTGCTTGTTAAGTTGGTAAGTGGCTTATATAATATAGTGTATATATGCAAATAAATGTAACATCAGAATATAAATGTGCAGTAAAGATTATTTATATTTTGGTTATGGAGGTCAGCTAATGCAAAATAAGAAAAGACTGTTAATTGGTGGAACATTTGTATGTTTAGCATTCATAACTTGCTGTATGTTTCCTTTCTTAAATTTAACAAAAGAAACTCCAATTAGAATGGAAGTTGTCAACTGGTTAGTAATTGTCGTTTCAATTATGGTTTACTATAGTATTGGACAGTCCGAAGCAAAACTATTTCCTAATAGTTCTGCAATGTTTATAATTTTATTTAATTTAATTGCTACTATTGTAGGAATGGGAAGTCGATGTTTACTCGAATTTGGAGAAGTATCGAATATTTACAATTTCACAATTCCAAACATTATATTTAATATTTTAATTTCTGTGGTGTTGATTTCAGGAACTTGGTTGTTTTATAAAAAACTGGCTAACAAAAATTAAAAGCAGCTAATTGTGAGATTATGAGCATAATCTGTGTTTATAATTAAGACACAATATTTATATATACGTATAGGTATGATGTTGGGGTCAAAAGCCCCACTTTAGCACCTTGAAAAATTTATATATTTT
>ENA-UOOR01001546-UOOR01001546.1-fermentation-metagenome-genome-assembly--contig:-NODE-1546-length-26676-cov-6.790541_pt1 | contig 26676 bp, 20 predicted proteins | sample MGYA00245780_ERZ724029 | MGnify/ENA primary metagenome ERZ724029 (study PRJEB28704, sample SAMN03018315) | fermentation metagenome | biome: anthropogenic terrestrial biome; feature: soil; material... | reverse complement strand
GATCACGGGGAAATCTCGCTCTCTCGCATGCCTAGCCGTGTCAAAGTCGGGCGGAAGCGGCTGCCGTGGGCGCGCCTCGGCCACCACAGCGCCGCGACGAGAAGCCCCTGCAGCGCCGCGTTGTAGAGGGTGAACCAGAGCTGCAGCGTCATCGGCGGCAGTGCCGCGCCCTGGAGCAGGTGCTTGTCGTAGAGCCCGCTGCAGGCGCCGACCAGCATGCCGGCGAAGAGCATCCAGACCCAGCGGTCGCGGCCGAAGTGGATGCCCTCGGCCTTCCCGAGCACCGAGAAGGCGAAGTACGAGGCGACGATGGCGCCGATGCCGACCCATTGCAGTGGCGTGGGCTTCTCGCCGAAGAGCAGCACCGCACCGAGCAGCACGAAGAGCGGCGCGGTCGCCCGCACCGGTGCGGCGATGGAAAGGGGAAGCTGCTTGATGGCGAAGAAGGTGAGGCGCCACGAGGCGGTGACGATGCCCGCCTTGGCGTGCACGAGCAGGTGGGCGCGCCAGGGTAGGGGAGCTGCACCTGCGGCCGCTCTGGCGCCGCCTTTCCCAGCCTCGACGATCTCGGGGGCTGCGTGGACACGGAGGCGGTCGACAACGAGCTGCTCTTGGCCTGCCACCCGACACTCGAGGATCGTGTTCTCGACCAACTGCCGAGCCGAGACCGGACGCAGCTCGGGCTTCTGCTCGAGCTTCGCCACCGAGCTCGGCTGGCTTCCGACCGACTACGGCAGCGCCTGCAACATCTCGACGTCGGCCGCAAACATCTGCCCGGGCGGAACCATGAGCTGTTGCGGGCAACACTTTGGCGTGACCTTGCCGCGGTCATCGGCTGTAATGCGGCAAACGAAAGGGGAGCTCGGCCCTCACGCCGAGGAAATGCGATGCGCCCAACTCACTTGCTGCCACTCGCGCTGTTGCTGTTTTCCCCGCCCACCTTCGCGCGCGTGCTCGACCTCGACCGCGTCGTCGAAGAGGCCCAGAACACCGACCTGAAAAACGGGCTCGCCCGCTACGCAGACCTCGACTTCGCCGAAGGAATCAAGGGATTGGAGCAGGCGCTGGTAGACCGCGGGCTTGCTCCCGTCGAACGCGCCGCGGCCGCGCTCTATGCCGGTCTGATGGCGCACTCGCTCGACGATGTCGCCCGTGCGAAGGATTTCTTCACCCAGGCGCTCGAAGCCGTCCCCGATCTCGAGCTGCCTCCCGAAGCGGCGCCGAAGGACCGAGCGCTCTTCGAGGAGATGCGGTCGGCGCGCCGCGCTCAGGCGCCCGAGAAGAGCGACCCGGTGAAGCTCGAGCTGGACTGGGCCAACGAACCGATGCCGAGCGCGAAGGTCGAGCCGGTGCACCAAAAATGGTGGTTCTGGACCGGGATCGGCGCGGTCGTCGTATCTGGAACCGTGGCCGCTGTCCTGCTGACCCGAGGCGGCGAGACGCCCGCCTGCGGCGGTGGGGGACGTGGATGCATCGACGTGACGATTTCCGCGCTCCGTTGGAGGACTCCATGAGTCGCCGCGCGCTCTTGTTCGGCTCGCTGCTCGGGGTAGCGCTCGCCGCGTGTGGCACCGCCCACGACGAGGACGCCGGGCCGATGTTGATCCTCGAGCTCCGCGGCGCGGTTCCGGTCGCGAGCCACGACCTGCGGGTGTATGGAGCGGACGCGCGCTGCGATGCGGTGCTCGGGGAACCGGGCGCGTGGCTGACCGCGCGCAAATGCGAGCCCGAGGAGATCGACCAACTGGTGCGCTGCCACCTCGCCCATGTCGTCGTGAAGCCGGGGGCCACCAGCCGCATCGAGGGAATCACTCCCGGCAATCGCACCGTCTTCGCGGTCGGAAAGGGTGCCGCCGACGAAACGCTCTCCCGGGGTTGCGCCGAAGTGGTCGTCAGGGATGGCGAGGCTGCGGCGGTAACCCTCACGCTCGTCGACGCCCAATAGCGGCGACAGGCGCGCTCTTTCTGCGTGGGGAACCCTCGGCCGTCGGTGAGCGGCCCAGCTCTGCGCCGTCATCGAGGAAGCTCAACGCCTCAGCCGGCCAAGCCGGAACCAAAAGGGTCCGAGCGTTTGTGGTGGCCGGCAGGCTCCAGACCCCAGGCTCCAGGTCAAGCCTTCCGCAGCGACCGGATGAGGCCGTCGAGCGTCTTGCAGGTTTGAAGAGGCGAGGTCGGCGACTGGGCGGTACGGCTCTATCAAGGAAATGAAGGTCGTCCCGGCAATCGCCTCTGCGGCTGCTGCTTGAGCCCCACTTCTTTACCAGTCTGGCAAAGACTGAACTGCGAAGGGACTACAGGCCGCCGCGCAGGTCCAGCTTCACCGTGGCGTCCTTTCCCGGCTCTACGAGCAGTGTCCGGGTGATCTCCTTGCCCGTCTCCGGATTGCTGGCCTTCAGCTCGTAGATGCCTTCATAGAGCTCCAGCGGCGGCAGAGGCGTCTGCCCGAGCGCACGCTTGCCGAGGCGGATTTGCGCCCAGGGCAGCGCGAGGAAGGTGATCTGCGCCTTCCCGAAGCGGACGACCTCCTTGTGCTCCTCGCCCGAGGCAATCTCGATCGTCAGGTCGCGGTCGAGCCCCAGCTCGGGATTGGTCAGCTTGACTTGATGGCGGCCCGGGGCGAGCTGCTGCCTGAGCAGCGGCGTGGTCCCCAACCCTCTTCCGTCGACTTCGACGTTCGTCCAGGGCTGCGAGCTGATCGAGAGCACCCCTGGCTCGCTCGAGGCCGCCGCCGAGGGCTCGGCTGCGACCGGGGCGCTCGGTTCGGTCTGCTGTCCGCCCGCCGCGGCGGGTTTCTCTTCTCGTTCACCACGGTGGGCGTCCGGGCGAACTGCGACCGCGGGACGGTGCGCCTCCTTTCGTGTGCCGCCCGCCGGTGCCGAATCTGGCAGCGGCTCGGGCTCGGGGCTCGCCGGCTCCACGACCTTTGGCGTCGGCTCGGGCGGCGCCTCGGACCCGGGGTGAGCGTGCGGCTCCGCTGTGGATGGCGGCTCCGCCGGAATCGATCCGAGGTCCGCGGCGGGCGGTGCAGCTACTGGAGGCGCGGCGACCGCTAGCGGCGGCGAAGGGGCGCCGAGCAACTGCATTCCCAAGGGAGCAGCGCTCGTCGTCGACGCTTCCCCTTCCTCCGCCGAGTTGCCGAGGAGCGCCCACGCGAGCCCGCCCACCACGGCCACGAACGCCGCGAGCCCGAGAGCCCGCGCGAGGGGGCGCTTGGGCGCGAGCCCCGCCTCCTCGAAGCTCGTCTGGATCGTGTCGTCGAGCTCCCTGGTGCCGAGCGCCGCTCCCTGCGCGACACGCGGCAATCGGCTGGCCGGCGCACGGGGACGCCGGATTGCCGTCGAGGCCTCGCCTGAATCGCCGCGCGCCGGCAAAGGCCGCGGCATGTGGACCGTCGCCACGTTCCTTTGCGGGTCGAACTTCGCAGCGTCGCCACCGCCCCGAGCGCTCGCCGGCGAAGGGGAAACGGAGGGCTGCAGCTTCGTCGACTCGGAATCGATCCCGGGCGCGATTGCCTGCTGCGCCCCCGACCCGGCGGTGCTTAGGCCTTTCCCGGCCGCCACCGCCTGATCGCGAGCCGTGCGGTCGCCCGGGATGTGAAGGAGATCGCCGGAGGTGGCGCTGACCGACTCGAGAAAGCGCGCGACGTCGTGGGCAGTGGTCGGCTCGCCCATCGCCACCAGGCACCGCTCGAGGTCTGCCTCGAGTGTGGCGGCGTCGGGATAGCGCGCGGCCGGATCCTTCTTCAGCGCGCGGTCGATAACCGCACAGACCTCGGCCGGCAGCCCCTCGCGCTGTGTCTGTACCGGCGCGACTTGCGCAGCGAGGACTCGCCCGATGACCGACTGGCTCTCGCCTTCGTAGGCCTGCTTGCCGGTCACAAGCTCGTAGAGGACCAACCCCACCGCGAACAGGTCGGTACGGACGTCGATGGCTCCGCCCGCGAGCTGCTCGGGCGCCATGTAGTTGAACTTGCCCTTCACGAAGCCGCTCTCGGTGTGGTGCGACTTGCTGGCCGCGCGGGCGATACCGAAGTCCACCAGGCGCGCGTTGCCGTCGACCGCGACGAGGATGTTCTGGGGCGACACGTCGCGGTGGATGACCTGCAACAGCGCGCCCTCGGCGTCACGGGCGCCGTGCGCGAAATGAAGCGCGGAGCAGGTCTGAGCCATGATCCGAAGCGCGATTGGCACCGGCACCGATACTCCGGCGCGAGCGCAGGCGCGTAGCAAGCGACAAAGGTCCGGCCCGCGCACCAGCTCGATCGCCAAGTAGTAAGCGCCATCGACCTCACCAAAATCGATGATCTGCGCGATGTGCGGGTGCGACAACTGGGCGGCGAGCCGCGCCTCGTCGAGGAACATCTGGACGAAGTCGGGGTCGCGGGCGAGGTGCGGAAGAATGCGCTTGAGGACCAGTTGCTTGGAGTAGCCCGCCGGGCCGGGTTGGACCGCGAGCCAGATTTCTGCCATCCCGCCGACAGCGAGCTGCTCTAGAAGCTTGTACCGACCAAAGGTGCCGGGGCTCATGAGTGTCAACCTACCTTTGCCAGGGATTTTCGGGGCTCCGCCGAGATGCGGTCGACCTTGACTGCGAGACCGCTGAAGCGCGAAGGCTTCGAGCTCTCCGTTGATTCGGTGGTTCGCTGAGCTGCCGCCCGCCCCATGGTTCCGGTCAGTCATCCCATGGGCAAGCCGAGAGTCAGGGAAGCGCGCTCTAGACGACCGTCGTTCCCGCCAGAGGTTGTTGCGGCCGGGAAGGATAGGCGCGCGCCACCCCTCTCGCAAACGCCATGAGCTGTTTTGCCGGCATTGTAAATGAGCCCGAGCAGGTGTATTCCTCCCCGCAATCCGTAATCTCCGCACCGAACCAAGCATTCATCGCGGACAAGTAGTCCGCTTTCTTCGAAGACGACCGACCGTCCATCGCCTTAGTGATTCCCGACCTGGGAGAGATTCGCCATGCGTCGACCAGCCGTTGTCTCCGCGTTGCTGTGCGCGGGAGTGTTTGCGTGCACCCCCGAGCCGACCGTGGTTCCGCCGGTCACCGAGTGCATCGACGGTGACCAGGACGGCTACGACAGTTGCATCGACTGTGACGACGCCGAGGCCTCGGTGCACCCCGGCGCCGCCGAGCGTTGCAACGGCAAAGATGACAATTGCGATAAGGTCGTCGACGAGGGGTGCGCCTGTCGGGACGGTGACGAGCCCAGGCCCTGCGGGGCCGAGGGCGGCAACTGCACGCAGGCCTGTGAAGGCGGAGCGCTTGGCGAATGTCTGCCGCCGAGCGGCGAGTCGCCGGCCCTCGACAGCGACGTCCTCAACTGCGGCGAGTGCGGCCGCGTCTGTCCGACTCCGGTCCACGCCGCGCCGCGCTGCTCGCAGGGAGTCTGCGGTCGTGGCCCCTGCGAGCGGGGTTACTTCGACTTCGACGGGAGCGTCACCCCGGGCTGCGAGGTCTTTTGCGAGGGCAACTCCTGCAGCGACGAGGAAGGCCAGGACGTTCCCGTCGACGATGCCCCGGTTCCCGAGACCGGCCACAAGCACGGCGCGGTGACCAGCGGGAGCAGCTACGGCGGCGCGGTCCAGACGACCCCCGAGTACACCAACACCGGCTCACTGGGCGCGTCTGTGTCCGGAGCGCTCGTATCGACGAACGGGACCTACAAGAACTACGGCGGCTTCACGGCGGCCGAACGCAAGTAGAACGGAGAGGGACGATGCGAAGGCTCATGACTGCGATGCTCGTGCTGCTTGTCCCCGCGCTCGCCGCGGCTCAGGTTCCAGCCACGATGGGGTACCAGGGCCGGCTGATCAGAGCGGACGGCACCCCGGAGAGCGGGGTGCTGACGATCACCTTCGCCCTGTTCGACGCCGAGACCGGCGGGCAGGCACGGTGGTCCGAGGAGCTGGAGGTCGCGGTTTCGGACGGGTTCTACTCGGTCGTTCTCGGAGAGCAGAGCGCGCTGGCCGAGGCGTTCGCGAACGGCGGCGAGCGCTACCTCGAGCTGTCGATAGCGGGCACGGCCTTCTCGCCGCGGCAGAAGGTCGCCTCGGTGCCCTATGCCATCCAGTGCGACACGGCGCGTAACGTCGTCGGCGGGACGGTGGATGCCGAGAGCCTGACCGTAGGCGGCGCGCCCCTGACGGGCGCCGACGGCAAGCTCGAGTGGGAAAACTTGAGCGGATGCCCGGTGGGCGGGACCGTCCTCCATTGGAACGGCGATGCGTGGACCTGCCGAGAGCCGGCGAGTGGTGCGGTGTCCGTCGCTGCGCCGCTGGTCGGCGACGGGCTGACCACGCCCATCGGTCTTCCTGCAGCCAGCGGGAGCTCCGACGGATACCTGTCCTCGAGCGACTGGAACGCCTTTGATGCGAAGGTTTCGAGCGTCGAGGCGGCGACCGGAGGAGGGCTCCTGAGGACCGGAAGCGAGGCCGCGCCCGAGCTCGGGCTGACCAACACCTGCTCGGATGGCGCCGTCCTGCGCTGGAATGGCGCCTCGTGGGAGTGTTCGGCTGCACCCGACGGAGACGCGGGCGGATACATCCAGAACCAGGCGGCGGCGGATCAGGCCGCTTCGTTCCGGCTTTCCGAGGGCGGGTCGTTGCGCGGCAACCTCGGCGTCGGAACGGCCACGCCCGACGCTCGGTTGCAGGTGATTGGATCTGACGAACGGACTGGAACGGGCACCATCAGCGCCGCAGCAAATTCAGTGACGTTGACTGGCGCTGGAACGCTGTTCAAAGGCGAGGTCAGCCCCGGCGACCTGATTCTGGTCGTTGGCCAGACTTCCGAGACCCGTAGGGTCGCCTCAGTGAGCAGTGACACAACCTTGCGGATCGACCGGAGCTGGGGGGTGCCGCCGACGGCGTCGACGTACTCCATCTTGAAGCCCATCGCGAAGCTCGCGTCTGCGGCAAACGCAGCTCCAGCGATGATCGTCAACCAGGAGGGCTATGTCGGCATCGGGACCCCGACTCCGCAGGGGAAGCTGCACGTTGAGGGCGGGCTCGTCGTCGGTGGCGGAACGCAGATGAAGGCGATCGAGGCGCGGGAGTACTTGGCTAGGGGTTCCATCGGTGCAGTCAATTTTGAGCGGCAGTTTGCGACGGCTCCGGTCGTTATCGCTTCGGATTCTGTTTGTCGCATCGTCGTAAAAAACGTCACTGCGACCAGTTTCGTATTCGTGGCACAAGGAGAAGATTGCCTTGGTAGTGATCATCGAGTCTCCTATCTCGCTATCGAGAGGTAGTGCGGCGTGGCCGTCTGGTGGAGGCCCCGGCGCGTCCCGGGGCCTCCCGTGGCCAACGATTCTTCGCTGCGCCTGCGCCACGTGGACTCGTTCGCCTGCGCGTCCGGACTCCGCGTGGTTGCGCTCGTAGTTGCGATTGGTGATGGGCCGCCTAGGACTGCCCGGGCACGAAGCTGGCTATCCCTGTCCACGCTTGTTTGGTCATCTAGCCAGCGCGAGGGATGAACGACGTTCCTCGATGAATCGTTGCATCGGGACTTCTGCCGATACGGCGGCGCCCCCTCCCCAAGCCCAGGTTCGCGCGAGCGCGGACTCCATTCGTGCGCTTGCGTTTCAGGCGGGGAAACCAGGCGAAGACTTGCTGCATCGGGGCGGCCGCCGGGACGGCGGCGCTCCCTCCCTACGGCGACCGGGACGGCGGCGCTTCTTCCCTCTGCCCCCGGCCCACACTGCGCCCTCGACACCTCGCGCCCCGCGCCAGGCTCGGGCTCCTCGACTTGCTCGGGGTTAGCGGGGAGGCGTTCAACGCATCAGCAACAGCAACCCGACGAGCACGCCGGCGAGCGCTCCTGCCTTGCCGATTCGGTTGCGCTCGCGAAAGGCGAGGCTGCCGACGGCGAAGCTGACGACGACGTTGCTGCGCCGGACGATGGAGACGACCGAGACGAGCGCGCCGGTCTGGGCGAGGGAGCGGAAGTAGAGGTTGTCGGCGGCGAGCAGCAGCGCGCCGACGGCAACTATCGACCAGCGCCAGCGAAAGGGGCTGCCCTGGGCGCGCCTCGGCCACCAGAGCGCGGCGACGAGAAGCCCCTGCAGTGCCGCGTTGTAGAGGGTGAACCAGAACTGCAGCGTCATCGGCGGCAGCGCCGCGCCTTGGAGCAGGTGCTTGTCGTAGAGCCCGCTGCAGGCGCCGACGAGCGTGCCGGCGAAGAGCATCCAGACCCAGCGGTCGCGGCCGAAGTGGATGCCCTCGGCCTTCCCGAGCACCGAGAAGGCGAAGTACGAGGCGACGATGGCGCCGATGCCGACCCATTGCAGTGGCGTGGGCTTCTCGCCGAAGAGCAGCACCGCACCGAGCAGCACGAAGAGCGGCGCGGTCGCCCGCACCGGCGCGGCGATGGAGATGGGAAGCTGCTTGATGGCGAAGAAGGTGAGGCACCACGAGGCGGTGACGATGCCCGCCTTGGCGAGCACGAGCAGGTGGGCGCGCCAGGGCAGGGGCTCGACGAAGACCCCGACGGCCTGCGCGAGCCCGGGCGCGGCCCACGAGAGCAGCCCCGCGGGGAGCACCAGCGCCGAGCCGGCGAGGCTGCAGGCGAAGAGCACCGGCAAGACCGCGTTGGCGTTCAGCGAGGCCTTCTTGGCGACGTCGTAGAGGCCGAGGAAGAGCGCCGAGAGCAGCGCGAGCAGGAGCCAGGTGGTCATCGGTGGGGATCAGCAGGGCATGCGCCCGAACAAGCGCTTGAGACGAACGAGGAGGGCCGGTTTGCGCCGGACCTCCTAATGCTCACTGCCTGCGCACCATCGGCTGGAGGCCGTCGGCCCCGTCGTGGCCGTCAGGCTGTTGGGTAGCGCGGCTGGGCTTGCAGTGCCGGTAGCCAGAGGCGGGCCGCGAGCAGCGCGGGTAGACCCGAACGATTTCCATGGTTCAAGACCTCGCGCCGAGACCGCCGACGGCGTCGGCCGGGACGTCGAGCGCAAGAGTCCGGCGGAGATGCCGGCAGAGCGCGCGTACGGCGTGCGAAACCTACTGGAGCTCGGCAAAGGAGGCAGCCGGAGATTCGCCGGGCGGCGCTCTCGGAGCGGGCGTTCGTCCCTCAAGCGGCCGCCCGAGCGCCCGCCATCCGGAACGGCAATAGAAAGAGGAGGGCTGGCACTGCCAGCCCTCCTCGTCGCTAACGCAATCGGGCCTTCGAGATTGCGACTTCTAGCCCGACCCTACTGACAGGCGGACACGGCCGTCGCGCTGTTGCGCGGTGCGGCCGGAGCGCCTGAGAAGTCGGCGGCGTTGTCGTTGGTGTCGGTGCAGCCGCCGTTGGCGCGGAACAGCGCGTCGCTGGCGCTGTGACCCGTTGCCGGAGCCGAGCCCTCGTAGTGGTTCGCGGTGGAGCCGTAGCCGACGAAGTCGAGGACGTCAGCAGACGTGTAGTCGGTGCCTATTGCCGTCTGGTTGCTGACGAGCGCGACCTTTCCGGCCGTACCTCCCATGGCCAGGCTGCTGGTCGTCTGATCGGCGGTCACCGGCAGATCGACTCCGCCAGTGCCGGCGCCTCCGGTCCGGACGAGGAAGTAGCCGTTCGCGGGGATGCTGCCGCTCAGGTTGACCTTGTTGGTGGTGAAGCCGCCGGTAGCGGACGCGTACTGCAGCGACCACGAGGAGAGATCAATCGGCGACCCGGTGAGGTTGCGCAGCTCGATGAAGTCGTACTTGAGGGCCCCGCTGCTCGTTCCGCCACCCGGATAGAGCTGGCTGATGACGACAGGGGAGCCGACCACGGGCGCGAAACCGGTGAACTCGCCATTCCAGGCGGCCGCGAGCGGCTCGCCGAGGGTGTCGGTGATCGTCTCGATGACGATGATGTCGTAGGAGACGCCCTCGGTCTGGGCCGCAGTGGTCAGCGTGATGGTCTTGCCGCTCACCACCGCCGCGCTGATCGCGAGGTCGGCGCCGCCGGCGCCGCTCTCGGCGATCGCGAACTGCGAGAAGTCCGAAAGGACGCTCGCGGGGTCGATGTTGCGGTCGAAGGTGACGACCACTTCGGTCGCCGAGCTGGCCGCAACGCCCACGACGGCCGGAGCCGGGCAGACGATGGCCGCGAAATCGCCGATGTCGTAGGCCGAGGGCTGAGCGTTGGCGTTGTAGCGCCACATCACGCCGTAATCGAGCTCGACCATGCAGCCCTGCACCAGGTTGTAGCCGTTCACGACGGAATCCGGCAGGCGCAGCTTGAGCGCCGAGCTGGGCGTGAGGGTGTCGGTCTGGATCTGCGCCGACTGGTGGCCGCTGCCGCCAAAGGAGAAGCTCGAGCTGATGGTCGCGGTGAAGGCGATCGCTTCGCTCTCGTAGCTGTCGAGCGCGGTGACGAGATTGTCCGCCAAGTCGACGTTCTGGACGAGCGTCGTGACGTCGTAGCTGGTCGAGGCGACGCCGAAGTTGACCAGGGCGGCGACCTGCTTGAGGCCGTTGGCGGTGGCCACCTCGGTCACGTCGAACGACACCACGTCACCGACGGCGACCTGCGGGTTGAGGGTCGCGGGGTCGACGGCGACGAAGATCGCCGGGCCGGCCTGCGCGCCCTGGACGAAGAAGCCTGCCGGGTCGCTGCTGCCGCCCTGCGGCTTGAGGTAGGTGACGACGGCGTTGTCGATGGGCAGCGCGAGGCCGGTGCCGTCGGCGGTCGCGCGCACCGCGGCGATCTGCGCGCTCGGGTCGGTGACCGCGGCGGTGATGGTCGCCACGCCGGCGCCGGTGTTGTTGCCGCTTCCGTCAGTCGTCTCGCACAGCGTCCAGCTCGTGCCGGCGTCGCCGGACATCGCGTAGAGGTAGTAGTAGGTGCCCGCGGTGTCGAAGACGAGGTCGGCCTGGTACTCGTCGTTGTTGCCGCTGGCGGCGGGGTTGAAGGCGGCGTCGATGCAGGTCATCGCCGCTATGTCCGAGCTCGCGCTGACCTGAGTCGCCGAGTAGCAGAGCTTCGCGCTCACGCCCGCGAGCTGGCCCGCGGCCGCGGTGCCGTCGCCGGAGGTCGAGTAGACCTGGCCGTAGATCGTCTCGGCCTCGCCGGTCGCCTTGCTGTAGCTGGCCGGATGCTGCACGTTGCACCACTCGATGTTGACCGTCGGGACGCTGTAGACGCAGGCGTTCTCGACGAGGGAGTAGCCCTCTTCGCAGCCTTCGCAAAGGTCGCCGGCGAAGTGGTTGACGCAGGTGCAGACGGCCTCGCCGTCCACGGGCGCGCAGGTGCCGCCGTTCTGGCAGGGGTTGGTCGCGCAGGGGTCGACCACGGGCTGGCAGACGAGCGGATTGGTCGAGGCTTCTTCGTAGCCCTCGGCGCACGCGTCACAGGCGGTGCCGGTGTAGCCGGTCTTGCAGTCGGCGCAAATCGTGCCGGCGAAGTTGCCAACGCAGGTGCAGACGGCCTCGCCGCCCACGGCCGCGCAGGAGCCGCCGTTCTGGCAGGGGTTGGTCGCGCAGGGGTCGACCACGGGCTCGCAGACGAGCGGGTTGGTCGAGGTCTCCTCGTAGCCCTCGGCGCACGCGTCGCAGGCGGTGCCTTGGTAACCGGTCTTGCACAGGGAGCAGGTCACGCCGGCGAAGTTGCCAACGCAGGTGCAGACGGCCTCCCCGCCCTCGACCGCGCAGGTGCCGCCGTTCTGGCAGGGGTTGGTCGCGCAGGGATCGGCTTCGGGCTGGCAGACGAGCGGGTCGGTCGAGGTCTCCTCGTAGCCCTCGGCGCACGCGTCGCAGGCGGTGCCCTGGTAGCCGATCTTGCACTCGGCGCAGGTCGTGCCGGCAAAGTTGCCGACGCAGGTGCAGACGGCCTCGCCGCCCTCGTCCGCGCAAGTGCCGCCGTTCTGGCAGGGGTTGGGATCGCAGGGATCAGTCTCGGGCTGGCAGACGAGCGGCTCGGTCGAGGTCTCGACATAGCCCTCGGCGCACGCGTCGCAGGCGGTGCCCTGGTAGCCAGGCTTGCAGTCGGTGCAGGTCGTGCCGGCGAAGTTGCCAACGCAGGTGCAGACCGCCTCGGTGCCCTCGGCGGTGCACTCGCCGCCGTTCTGGCAGGGGTTGGGATCGCAGGGATCGTTTTCGAGCTCGCAGACCAGCGGCTCGGTCGAGGTGGCGACATAGCCTTCGGCGCAGTCGTCGCACTTCGCCCCGGCGTAGCCGCTCGCGCACGCGCAGACCGCCGCGCCGGTCGTGGTGTCGGCGGTGCAGGTGCCGTGGCCGCCGCAGTTCTCGGACGCGCAGGGGTCGACGATGCAGTCGTAGCCGACGAGGACGTAGCCGTCAGCGCAGGCGTTGCAGCTCACGCCGATCCAGGGCAGCTCACAGGTGCAGACCGGCGTGCCCGAGGCGTCCGAGCAGGTGCCGTGACCGCTGCAGGTGTTCGGCTTGCACGAAGTGGCCCCGGTGCAGCCGACGCCAGGGTCGCCCTCGAAACCAGGCTCGCAGGCGCAGCGGCCCGAGCTCTCTTCGCACTTGGCGTTGGCGCCGCAGGTGACGCCATCGCACTTGTTCTCTTCGCCCCCGCATCCGGCGGCCATCAGGGCCGCCGCGACCATCGCCAGTAGACCGGTACGACAGAATCTCATTGTGAGTCCTCGTTGATAGCGTGTGCTTCCGGAAGAAACCGGCCCGAAGCTAGTCGACTACGGTGCGTCGACGCAAGTCGAGGCGGTCAAAGCGGGATGCCGGACGCCTGTCTGTCCGAAAGCCAGACAGCATCGGAAGATGAGGCAACTTTCGGCCGCGGGTGTAGAGAATGAGGGCAGTCTGACACTCTCTCGCAGGAGGCACCTTTGGCCATCACCGTCCGTGCAGGCGACACCCTCTCCGGAATTGCCAAGCGCCATGGCGTCTCGCTGTCCGATCTGATCAAGGCGAACCCGCAGATCGAGAACCCGAACCTGATCCACCCGGGCCAGCAGCTCAACCTGCCGGGCTGGAACGGCCAGAACGACTACCAGGCCACCGCGGCGCCCAAGGTCCAGCTTGGCTCGGGCAGCTACACGGTGCAGCCGGGCGACACTCTGTCGGCCATCGGCGCGCGGTTTGGTATCTCGTATCAGGCGCTCGCGGCGTTCAACGGCGTCGCCGACCCCAACCGCATCAACGTTGGCCAGGTGCTGCAGATCCCCTCGGGCAGCGGCACCATCCCCGAGGCGCCGTCGGCGCCTGTGTCGGCCGCGAGCCAGTACGTCGTCCAGCCGGGCGACACCTTGTCTGCCATCGGCTCGCGGTTCGGCGTCTCCTGGAGCGACATCGCCGCGGCCAACGCCATCTCCAACCCCAACCGCATCTATCCGGGCCAGGCGCTGACCATCCCCGGCGTCGACGCGGGCAAGGTGAGCGGGCCGGCGACAGTGAGCCCAAGCTCCGGTCCCGGTCCGGTCAGCAGCGGGGTGAGCGTCGCGCAGCTTCGGGCGATCGTCCCCACCCTGTCGGCCGCCCGCGCCGAGCAGCTCTTGCCGCACTTGAACGCGGCGATGGCCGAGGCGGGCATCAACACGCCGTTGCGTCAGGCGGCGTTCATCGCGCAGCTCGCCCACGAGAGCTGCGGCCTGACGGCTTTCGAGGAGTTCGCCAGCGGCGCGGCCTACGAGGGCCGCAGGGACCTGGGCAACACGCAGCCGGGTGACGGGCGTCGCTACAAGGGTCGCGGGCCTATCCAGCTCACCGGCCGCTACAACTACCGCGCCGCGGGCGCCGCCCTCGGCATCGACCTCGAGAACAACCCGACGCGCGCTGCCGACATCGACGTCGGCTTCCGCGTGGCCGCCTGGTACTGGAACAGCCGAAGCCTCAACAGGTACGCCGACGCGCGCAACTTCGACGCCATCACCTATCGCATCAACGGCGGCTACAACGGCAAGGCGGCCCGCGACAACTACTACCGGCGGGCGCTGCAGACCCTGGGGGTGTAGCGCCGCTCATCGGGCCCTCGCGCGCAGCCGGGCCCCTTCGCTCCGATTCGATGCTTCGAGCCGGCGGGTCGAGTCTCCCGCCGGCTCTTGTTTCTTCTGGTTCGCGCGGACGCACGAAGCGCTGGCACGCCGGCGCTCAAGAGCTGTCGGGAAGTCTTGCCGAGGCGTACGCACGGCGAGGCGGCGGCCTGCGTGCACGCATGAAGACGACGGCTTTTCTGCTGCGCAGCAAAAGGGAGCCGAGGTCTCATCCTCTTGAATAGGCTCTTGGCCGGGCTGGCGCGCAGAGGAAGCGCTTCTCCCCGGAAAGCTGCCGGTTCACGGCGCCAGCAGCGCGTGGGCGTGACGACACTTCCACTTCGGTGCGCCGACGGTTTCGAGCCCCTGCAGCAGCAGCTCGTAGCGATCGCCCGGCATGCGGACGATGGGCCGCAGCAGGTGCTTGAGCAGGTCGGTGTCGTGCCCGCGTCTCTCCAGCGAGCCGAGCGCGCTCTCGACCCGCTGGTGCGGCGGCTCGGCCCGCGAAGCCCGGCTCGCCTCTTCGCAGAAGGCATCGAGGAGCTCGCCTGCGCGGGCGATGGGCAGCCAGGCGGGCATTCGGCCGGAGCGATGGAGCAAGGTGAGCGTCAGCTCGGGACTCGAGGGTTTGACGAAGACTGTCTCGCCGCGCGGCGCAAGCGACAACGCAAGGCCCGAGGCGGCCCCGGTCAGCAGGAGCACGGGAGCCTCCGGCGGGCCGCTGTGCTGCGCTCCGTACGCGGTCGGCTCGCCGTCGCGCGCGAGGAAAACGACGCGGTCCCGCCCGATCTCGACGGCCGCGACTTGATGACCACCGGCGCCGGGCTTGGCGATCGCGGCGGACCATTCTCCAAGAAGCGAAGCGGCCGGCTCGCGGAGCGCGAACGCGGGCACGACGCCGCCTTCGCCCTCGACCCAGAACCAGGCGCGCCAGCCGGCCTGTAGAAGGAAGGCGTCGGCGCTCTTCTGCGGATCCTCGAAGCGCACCAGGGGGCCTCGGGTCCCGCCGACGCGCATCAACATCGACTCCTCGCCGGCCGGAGTCGCGAGCGCGAAGCGAGCCTGTCGCGGCGCGAGCTCGAGGCGGGCCTCGCCCAGGCTCGGCAGGACGTAGCGCTTCGGCACGGCGGGCGTGCCCTCGTCGCGTGCGAGCCAGGGCGGCCTCTGCCCGGGGCGATGGAGGACGCCGAGCTCGGCGGGCGAACCCTCGCGAAAGAGGATCCAACCGCCCTCGCAGCGGTGGAGGAGGAGGCGCTCGGGGACGGCCTCCCAGCTCTGGCTGGCGACGACGAGGCGCTCGTCCTCGGAGACGACGAGGATCCGCGCGCCGAGTCGGCGCACCGAGCTCTCCTCGACGACCTCGATCGCCTGCTGCTCGAGCCTGACAGCGCGCGGTAGCTGCGAGCCGCCCAACGGCTCGACGATCCACTCGCCGAGCAGCGGCCCGGGCGAGGTGTCGAGCCGGTAGGCAAACCCGGCGAGCGGAGAGCCAACGGCCCAGAGCCAGGCGAAGTCGCGGCTCGCGTGCGCCAGCCGCAGATCGATAGCCACGCCGCCCGTCTCGCCGGTGAGGCGCCAGAAGGGCCGGTCGCGCAGGACGTGCAGGCTCACGGCCTCGCCGCCGCGCAACGTGGAGAGGGAGGCCTGGTCTCCTTCTATCGCGAGCAGGCCCGGGTTCGCGGTGGTCTCGAGGAACCAGACTGCGTCGCCGGGCTCGCCCGGGGGCAAGACGTCGGGAGCGAGGCCCGGAGCGCGCGGCGCGCCCGCGCACGCGATCATTGGGACGAAGAGGAGCAGCGCGGTGGTTCGAAGAGGGATCAGGCGGGCCTCGCAGAGCGCCCGATGCGGCGCTCGTGCCCGCACCGATATCAGCTTCGCCGGGCTCTGCGCAGGCACGCCTCGCAGCGAGCCGGAGCGCCGAGCGGCAGGAGAGCGCGCCGCGCGGCCTGCGAGCTCGAGCGACGGCGCCTGAAACAAAGTCGAAGAATCCTTCGAGCGACAACCGGTCAGCCCGAGCCCCTCGGCAGGCTCGGGAAGGCTGACGCTCAGAGGCGAGCGGGGCCCGGGCCGAGCGCCAGGGAGATTTCGCGACCGCTCTGAGAGCCCCCATCCTTCGCGGCACGGCGGCGACTCAGCGGGATGCCGGGCTGCACCACCGACGGGCCGGAGGGTTCACGCGCGTCCGCTCACCGGCCGGCCTTGCGCACGCGCGCCTCTCTGTTGCGCGCCTTGCGCCTGAGCGCGAAAGCTGCTTGATTCGCGCGCCTTTCAGAGGGCGGCCCCGGGCCTGGTTGCTCGTCATGGGGCGAGGTCGAAAACTTAAGCGTCGTGAGCAGGCGCTCGAGGCGCCCAGTTGAAATTCAGGAGGGTAGAACGCCGATGTACCGACCTGCACCTGTAGAGACCGAGCGCAAGCTCTTCGGCACCGACGGCATCCGCGGCGTGGCGAACGTCTATCCGATGACCGCCGAGATCGCCATGCAGGTCGGCCGCGCGGTCGCCTACTACGTGCGCAACGGCAGCCATCGTCACCGCATCGTCGTCGGCAAGGACACCCGGCTGTCGGGCTACATGCTCGAGACCGCGCTGGCGGCGGGCATCTGCTCGATGGGCGTCGACGTGATGATGGTCGGCCCGCTGTCGACCCCGGGCATCGCCTTCGTGACCCAGTCGATGCGCGCCGACGCCGGCGCGGTCATCAGCGCCTCGCACAACCCCTACCAGGACAACGGCATCAAGTTCTTCGCCCGCGACGGCTTCAAGCTGCCCGACGAGGTCGAGGCGAGGATCGAGGACCTCATCTTCCGCCACAAGATCGACCACCTGCGTCCGACGGCGACCAAGGTGGGCAAGGCGACCCGCATCGACGACTCTCAGGGCCGCTACATCGTCTTCCTCAAGAACACTTTCCCCAAGGACCTCTCGCTCGACGGGCTGACGGTGGTGGTCGACTGCGCCAATGGCGCGGCCTACAAGACCGCGCCGGCGGTCTTCGAGGAGCTGGGCGCCAAGGTCATTCCGCTCAACGTCCAGCCCGACGGCAAGAACATCAACGCCAAGTGTGGCGCGCTGCACCCGGAGGCCATGGCCAAGGCGGTCGTCAAGCACGGGGCGATCATCGGCATCGCCCTCGACGGCGACGCCGACCGGGTGATCGTGGTCGACGAGAAGGGCGAGACGGTCGATGGCGACGCGATCATGGCCATCTGCGCCAAGGATCTGCTCGCGCAGAAGAAGCTCGCCAAGAAGACGCTCGTCGCCACGGTGATGAGCAACATGGGGCTCGAGGTGGCGATGGCCGGCCTGGGGGCCAAGGTGGTGCGCACCAAGGTCGGCGACCGCTACGTCGTCGAGGCGATGCGCAAGAGCGGCTACACCTTCGGCGGTGAGCAGAGCGGGCACCTCATCTTCCTCGACCACGCGACCACCGGCGACGGGGTCATCGCCGCGCTCGGGCTGCTTGCGGTGATGCAGCGCAGCGGCCGGCCGCTCTCCGAGCTGAAGACGCTCTTCGACGCCTTCCCGCAGACGCAGGTGAGCGTGCCCATCCGCCTGCGCCGCGAGCTGACCGAGCTGCCGAAGGTGACCCGGGCGATTCGCGCGGCCGAGCAGGCGCTCGGCAAGGACGGCCGGGTGCTCGTGCGCTTCTCGGGAACCGAGCTGAAGGTGCGCGTTCTGGTCGAGGGGTCGGACAAGAAGGCCAACGAGGCGCACGCGCAAAGCATCGTCGCCGAGCTGAAGCGCGCGCTTGGGTAGGGCGGGGCGGTGCGGTAGGGGCGCACAGCAGTGCGCCCGTCCCCGCGGGCCCCGGAAGTCGAGAATCGACGCGACGATCGACGCGACGGTCGAGACTCGACGTTGCGGACCGCCGGCCTTTCGTGCCGGCTGCGGCGTGGTAGGCGCCGATCATGCTGTGCCCGCCCACGGAAGGGCCGCCCGGCCGACGTAGCTGTCGGCTCCCAACTCAAAACTCCCTCGGAACGTCGGCCCTGCCGAAAACACGCTCGAGATCGGCAGGCCAGGGCCGGCTGAAGCGGCCGCCAGCAGGCGCGTGATAGCATCGTCGGCCAACACGCGTGGCCGTTAGAGAAGAGCCTATGCGACGAGTTTCTTGTCTCCTGATCCTCCCCCTGGTCTTCGCATCCTGTGGCGCTGCGGATGAGCTCTTCCCGCAGGCGCCGGACGGTCAGGAGTTGGACGCCGGGTCCTCGAGCCTCGCGGACGCCTCCGCGCCGCAGCACGACGGCAGCACGGGCCTGCCGCCGGACGCAGGCCTCGTCCCCGCGCCTTGCGAGTTGAGCGCTCCGCTCGTGCATCTGGAGGCCAGCAGCGAGCCGCTCGCGATGGGCGCGTTCGCCATCGCCGACGCGCTCGCGGGCCTTGCCTGGTCGAAGGACGGGCTGCCGCGGATGCTCCTCTTCTCGACCGACGACGGCAGCCTCGTCGCTGACAACCCGGTGCACGACTTGGGAGCGCTCGTACCCGAAGCGCTCGACTTTGGCGAGGGGCTCTTCCTGCTCACCGGTTCGACGCCCGCCGGCGGCGGCTCGGCCTACTTCGACCTCGCGGGGGCCCAGGGCGCGACCTCGCCGCTGGCCGACCTTTGGCCAATGGCCGTCTCGCGCACGGTCGAGGGTGGGCTCGTCCTTGCCTATGGCCGGCGCCCGACGTCCTCGAGCGACTCGGCGGTGCTCGGCCTGTGGCTCGAACCCGACGCCTCGGTCCGCGACTCGGTCCCCTTCGGCACGCCGGCGCACCAGGAGGTGCGCTGGGATCTCGCCAGGTCGCCTTCCGGCGAGGGCATCGCCTGCGGTTCGAGCAGTGATCCGAATGGCGCGTGGCTCGCGCTCTATGCCCAGGGCGAGCAGGCGGTGACCGCGATCCCGACCGCTGAGAAGGTGGCGGTGTTGCCCGAGGGCGAGGCCTCTTTCGACTGCCGCATCGCGGTCTCCGAGAGCCTGCGCGTGGTCGCCTTCGCCGAGACGCAAGGCGCGCCGCGCGTGGTCTGGACGGCAGCCAACGGCAACGTGCTCGCAGGCCCGGTGCCGTTTCTCGCGGCCTGGCGGCCTGCCGGGCAGTTCGACGTCGCGGTGCGCGAGGCGGCGACCGCGCTCGCCTTCTTCGACAACTCCTCCGGCGCGCCTCGGGTCTCGGTGCGCCTTTTCCAGACCCCGGGCGCCGAGCCGGTCGAGCTGCGCGCCGAGCAGGGCCTGGGGCTTGGCAGCTTTGTCGCGCAGCGGGTTCGGGTCGAGCGGGCGGGCTCCGACTTCTTCGTCGCCTTCGACGCGGTTCAGCCGACGGGGGCCACCCACCTCGTCGTCCGCAAGGTCGCCTGCAGCTTCTAATCGAGGAAAGAACCGTTGAGCGTCGAGCGCTATCGCCGCGACCAGAGAGCGAAGGAGCACGCGGGTGAGCCGCTCGGCTGTGGTCTCGACGAGCGGCCGGTGCCGACCCGCGGGCGCGCCACCATCGGTGAGCTGCGGATAGTCAAGCCGGCGCAGGTCGGCGACGAGAGCGGCCTGCAGGTCGTCTTCGTCGTGCACGCCGAAGAGCTCGGCGCGGCCAAGCTCGTCGTCGAGACGACGCTGCACGAGCAGGGGCGCGGGCCGCTTCGGACCGGCGTCGCGCGGCTGGCCGACACCCAGGGCTGGCTCAACGTCTTCGAGGTGGTGACCCCGCCCGACGACGGCCATTTCTGCCGCGAGTGCTCGGCGTTCGTGCCCTTCGCGGCGCTCGAGCCCGAGCACGCCGGCACGCTGCGCTGCTTTGCTCGGGTGCGGCTGCTCGAGGCGGAGCGCGGCACGCTCGCCGAGGAGGAGGTCGCGTTCGAGCTGCAGGCCGGTTGAGCGGCGCTCAACTCCGGAAGGCCGGCTCGGGTGCCGGCCTCTGCGGCGGATCGGCCGCGCGGGGGGCGGGGAGGGCTGCCGTCGCGGCGGCCTGCGTGCGTGCACCGGCCTTCCGGAAAAATGCGCGAGGGCGGGCCGTCTTCGGAGCGGATCGGCCCTGTGAGGCCCCTGGCCGGCCCGTAGAGCGATTTGGGGTCGCCAGGCTTCCTTTAATAGGGCTGGGCTCGGACGGCCTCTCCTGGGCCATCCTGGCGCTCTATAGGTCCCTTCCCGAGGCTTCGATCGGGTGCCGCAACCTGTCGTGATTCTTGCCGATTTCGTTCACCCCATCAGGCGTTGGCCTGGGCTGGGGGGCTCTCGACGGGCCGGAGCGAGACTGCCGCGTCGAACGAGAGGCGCAAGGAGGTGCGCGCAGCTCCGGTTCGCGCCCGGTGCTCGAGAGGTGTCGGGAAGTCTGCTGCGGCACATCGCGCCAGGGGAAGCCCCGGACTGTGGCCGGCCGACAGACGCCTCGTCTGGCCTGGGGCAGAGCCACTCCGGCTTTCGGTTCGTTGCCCGGCCGTAGGCGGTCGCGTAGCATACGCGCCCTTCGATGCCAGCGGTCGCCACCAGAGCAGCAACGATCGATGTGCGCGGGTGCCGGCTCCACTACCTCGAGCGCGGCAGCGGGCCCCCGGTGTTGCTCGTCCACGGCCTCGGGGCCGCGGCGCACGTGTGGGACGCGGTCGAGCTGCCGGGTCGAGCCGTCGCGGTCGACCTGCCGGGCTGCGGCGGTTCGCAGCCGCGCCACGATCCTCAAGGGCCGGCGATGCTCGCCGGGCTGCTCGCCGATTTCGCCGACGAGATGCTGGGGGACGAGCGCTTCGCGGTCGTCGGCCACTCGCTCGGCTCGCTCGTCGCCGCCGAGCTCGCGCTGCTGAGGCCCGGGCGCGTTCGGGCCGCCGTTTTCATCGATCTCCCGCTGCGCGTGCCGGCTCTTGCGCGCCTGCCCGCCTTGCCGCTCGTCGGCGAGCTCGTCTTCGGCCTCTGGTCGCTCGGGCCGGTCAGCCGCGCCGCCATCCGGCTCTACCTCGGCTTTCTCTTCGGCGACCGGCGCAAGGTGACCGAGGCGACCGTCGAGGCCTATCTGCGCGCCGCGAGCTGCCCGGGCTACTTCCCGTCGGTGCTCGCCGGGCTGCGCGGCCTCGCCGGGTGGGACGGAGAGGAGCGCCTACGCTCGCTGCCGGTGCCCGTCGCCGTGATCTGGGGGACGAAGGATCCCATCTTCCCGCTCGCACTCGGGAGGCGGCTCGCGCAGTCGCTGCCCGGGGCGAGCTTCCATCCACTCGAAGGATGTGGTCACTCGCCTCCCGAGGAGGCGCCCGACGAGGTCTCGGCCATCGTCGGCGCCTTCCTCGAGTCCGCGTCGCGACCCGCCTGCGCCTAGAAAACCCGGAGGTTCCCCGATGACCGCTCGTCTCGGCGTCAATGTCGATCACGTCGCCACTTTGCGTCAGGCCCGCCGCGGCAAGCAGCCGGACCCGCTCTTTGCCGCTGCCCTGGCCGAGCTGGGCGGCGCGGCGCAGATAACGGTGCACCTGCGCGAGGACCGCCGGCACATCCAGGATCGCGACCTGCGGATCATGCGCGACACGGTCAAGACGCTGCTCAACCTGGAGATGGCCGCCACCCAGGAGCTCGTGAAGATCGCCTACGAGACCCGCCCCGACGTTTCGACCTTGGTGCCCGAGCGGCGCGAGGAGCTGACGACCGAGGGCGGCCTCGATGTCATCGGTCAGCGCGACAACCTGCGCAAGGTGGTGCGCACGCTGCGCGACGCGGAGATCGAGGTGGCGCTGTTCATCGACCCGGATCTCGACCAGGTGCGCGCCTCCCACAAGCTCGACGCGGACCGCATCGAGCTGCACACCGGCCGCTACGCCGAGGCCCGAACCGGCCAGGAGCGCGAGGCCGAGCTGGCCCGCATCGTCGACTGCGCCAAGGCGGCGAAGAAGCTCGGCCTGTCGGTGGCCGCCGGCCACGGCCTCGACTACCAGAACGTGCAGGCCATCGCGCGCATCGCGGAGATCGAGGAGCTGAACATCGGGCACTCGATCGTCGGCCGCGCGCTCTTCGTCGGGATGGAGCGGGCCGTGCGCGAGATGATCGAGCTGATGCGCATGGCCTGATGAGTTGGGAGTTGTGAGTTGGGAGTCGTGAGTGGGTGGCCCGAGCTCCGACCTGCTGCTCGGGACCGGCGGGCCTTGCTCCCCACTCGATACTCGGTGCAGGGAGCCCTGGCCAAGATGCGTCGACCCGCCGCAGTCCCGCTCGCCTCGAGCCCAGCTCTCGACGCCCCGGGGGCAGAGGGGGAGAGCCCCTCGACTCCGGTTTCGCGGGCTCGGCCTGCGCTCGGGATGGACCGGACTCGGGCTCTCGGTCTCGAGGAGAGTTGCGGGACTCTGCTCCCGCCCGGTCGGTCCACACTCAGGGTGACCGCTGGCGCCCTGCAAGGAGGGGATGGATGAAGCTCAGCACGCCGACGCGCATCGTCACCACCGAAGAGATGCGGCTGCTCGACCAGCTCACCGCGGCCGAGTTCGGGCTCCCCTCGCGCCTGCTCATGGAGAACGCCGGGGCGGCTGTCGCCCGCGAGGTGCGCCGCCGCCTGCGCCCGCCTCACAAGGCCGTGGTCGTCTGCGGTCCGGGCAACAACGGCGGCGACGGCCTGGTGGCGGCCCGGCACCTGGCGAACGCTGGGGGCAACGTCGAGGTGGTGCTCCTGACCGAGGCGCTCAAGGGCGACGCGTTGGCCAACCTCGAGGCCTACCGCAAGCTCGGCGGCGCGGCGCGGCTGCTCGACGAGTCCCAGGGACTGGGGACAGGCCGGGGCGACCTGGTGGTCGACGCGGTCTTCGGCATCGGCCTGTCGCGGCCGGCCGAGGGCAGGGCGCTCGCGGCGATAGAGCAGATCCGGGTCGCCCGCGAGCTCGGCGCCCGGGTGCTGGCGGTCGACCTGCCCTCGGGGCTCGACAGCGACAGCGGCCGGCCTTGCGGCCCGTGCGTCACGGCCGACTGCACCGTGACCTTCGGCTACATCAAGCGGGGCCTCGCGCTCGAGCCCGGGGCGAGCCTCGGCGGCGAATTGGTCATCGCCGACATCTCCATCCCGCGGCTCGCCGGGTCGCGCTTGCAGGGGCCGAAGGTCTTCCTGCTTCGCGAGGACGAGATCCGCGCCGTCCTCCCGCCGCGCGAGGCCTACGCGCACAAGGGCCAGTTCGGTCACGTCCTGGTGATCGCCGGCTCGCCCGGCAAGTCGGGCGCGGCGGCGATGGCCTGCGCGGCCGCGTTGCGCGGGGGCTGCGGCTTGGTGACGGTCGCGGCGCGGCCCAAGGAGACTGCCGCGGTGCAGGCCTTCATGCCGGAGATCATGGCCCACCCGCTGCCCGGGTCGGGGCCGCTCGGGCTCTCCGACCTACCGGCGCTGCTCGAGGCGAGCCAGGGCAAGAGCGTCATCGCCGCTGGCCCGGGCCTGTTGCGCGGGCCGGAGACGGGGCATCTGCTCGGACGGCTCCTCTTCGAGGCGAAGCTGCCGGCGGTGCTCGACGCCGACGCCCTCAACGCGCTCGCCGACAAGCTCGAGCTTTTGACGACGGCGACCGGCCCGCTCATCCTCACCCCGCATCCCGGCGAGATGGCGCGGCTGATCGGCAAGAGCGTCCGCGAGGTCCAGGAGGACCGAATCGGCGTCGCCCGGCGCTTCAGCGAGCAGTACCGGCTGACGGTGGTGCTCAAGGGCGCGCGCACGGTCATCGCCGACGTGGCCGGCGCGACCGCCATCAACCCGACCGGCAACCCCGGGATGGCCACCGCCGGCTCGGGCGATGTGCTCACCGGCCTGTGCGCGGCGCTGGCCGGCCAGGGGATGACGCCGGGCAGCGCGGCGTGCGCCGCGGTCTTCGTGCATGGGATGGCGGGCGATCGCGCCCGGCGCAAGCGCGGCAGTCTGGGCATCGTCGCCACCGACCTGCTCGAGGCGATGACGGAGGTGTGGGCGAAGTGGGCGCAGTGAGAGAAGAGCTGACCTTGAGGATCGATTCCCCGGAGGCGATGCGCCGGCTCGGCGAGCGGCTCGGCGAGCGGCTCGAGCCGGGCGACTTCGTCGGGCTGATAGGCGAGCTGGGCGCGGGCAAGACCGTCTTCGCCCGCGGGGTCGCCGAAGGCGCCGGGGTCGCGCCGAGCCAGGTGGCCAGCCCGAGCTTCGCCATCGTCTACACCTACCGAGGGCGCCTGCCGCTGCACCACGCGGACTTCTTCCGGCTCGGCGACGAGGAGGAGCTCTACGCGACCGGCTTCTTCGACCTGCTCGGCGGCGAGGCGGCGACCCTCGTCGAGTGGCTCGACCGCATCCCCGAGGCCGCGCCCGGGGAGCACCTGCTCGTGCACATCGCGGGGGCGGGCGAAGAGGTCCGCGAGGTGCGGCTCGAGCCGAAGGGCGAGCGCCACGGGCGGCTCGCGCGCGAGCTGGTCGCCTCATTCGCCTCCAACGGTTAGAAGGTGGGCCGCCCGCGCGACCGGGCGGTTCGGACCCTACGGGTCGCCACCGGCGCGCCCGCTCTTGGGCGAGCCCAGGGTCGACAGGGGGCTGCTCTCGCAGCCCGAAAAAGAAACGGAGCATCCGCAAGCCATGGCTGAATCGAAGGACCTGACCAAGGGAAACGGCTCGAAAATCGCGACGCGCGAGCAGCTCCTGTCCGAACGCGCCGAGCTGAAGGCCGCGCTCGCCCGCGCGCCGAACGCGCGCGCGCGGCTCGACCTGATGATCTCCGCGCCGCACGCCGAGCTGATCGTGCCGACCCTGCCGGCCGAGGAGGTCTACTTCACGGTCAAGGAGCTGGGGATGAACGACTCGCTCGAGCTCATCCACCTCGCCGGGCCCGACCAGTTCCGCAGCTTTGTCGACCTCGACGCCTGGAGGCGCGACCGCATCGACGTCCCCACCGGGCTGCTCTGGCTGCGCGCGGCGGCCACCGACCACGACGACGAGCGGTTCCAGAAGAAGCTCGCGCGCCTCGACATCGAGGTGCTCGAGCTGCTGCTCAAGACGACGATGCACATCTGGGATTTGACCGAGGATCCCGACCCCGAGCCGAGCGGGCCGACCTACCCCTCGCCCGAGGGCCAGTATCTGGTCGAGTTCCTCGTCGAGGGCGCCGAGTACATCGGGGCCAAGCGTCTGCTCGACCAGCTCTACGCGGAGGATCCCTTCAAGGCCGCGCGCATGCTCGAGGCGATCCGTTGGGAGCTGCCGACCGAGCTCGAGGAGAGCGCGTACCGCTGGCGCAACGCCCGGCTCGCCGACCTCGGGTTTCCCGACCTGGCCGAGGCCCTCTCGTTCTTCGCCTACGTCGATCCGGACGCGGCGCTGCCGCTGCTCGAGAAGGCGCCCGCGGTGCCCGAAGGCTTCTTCCTCGCCCGCATCGCGCCGGCCGAGCGCTTCTTCGACCGCGTCGTGCAGCGCCTCGACGAGGAGGAGCGCGGCGTGCTCGAGCGGCAGCTCGTGACCCTGCTCAACGCGGTGATGGTGGCCGAGTCGGTGGAGCCGGGCGAGCTCGAGGAGGTCGAGCGCACTCTCCGCGAGGCCCGCGACACGCTCTCGCTCGGCCTCGAGCACGCCTCCCAGGGCGACCCGTCGCGCGCCGAGGCGCTGCTCGCGAGCGCGCCGCTCAAGCGCGTCTTTCAAATCGGCGTCAGCCTCGCGCTGAAGCAGAAGTTTCGCGTCGACCGGTTGCTGCGCTCGGGGCGCGCCGCGCTCCCAGGCTCGAAGGACGTGCCGCTGTTCGATCCGCCGGTGGGCGAGGCGCTCGTCGCCTTGCGGCGCAGGCGTCCGCTCTACAGCGAGGCGCTCGATCGCCCCGAGGAGCCGTCGGCTCCGATGCGCCCGGCCCGGGACCTCGAAGAGCTGGCGAAGCTGAGCGACGCGGTCGCCGAGGCCGAGCGGCTGGCCGACCTGATGGAGAAGCTCGGGTTCGACGCGAAGACCGCCGAGGGGTCGCTCGCCGCCGCGCATCCGGTCGAATCGCTCGCATTCCTGCGGTTCTCCGACCTCTACCTGTCCGCCGCCGCCCGAGAGCTCGCCGGCGAGAGCTTCGCTTTCGCGCCGCTGCCCGCCTCGCGCTTGGCCGACTTCGCGCGGCGCGCGCTGCAAGTCGAAGGCGGCGAGGCGACCTTGACGGCGGAGGCGCTCGAGGCCTTGCGGGCGCCGCTCGAGCGCGAGGCGTCCGCGCTGTCGTCCGAGCATCGGCAGACGGCGGACCGCTTCGCCGCGCTCTGCGTTCGCAGGCTCACGGAAGAGGCCGGGGCGCCGTTCGCCGCTTCGGGCAAGCTCGATCCCGAGCTGGGGCTGCCGTTAGTCGTCGGTTGACGACCTCAGATCGCCGACCCGGGGGCGTCAACCTCGGATCGCCGACCTCGGACTTGCCGATCGGATCGCGACCTTCGCGTCGACGTGGCCGGATTGCGAACCTTCCTGTCCACGCGCCCGCCGCGCGTGAAAGCCCCCTCCTGCACGGCGTGCCTACGATCCGAAGTGCCCGCCGCGGAGATCTCAGCGCGCCGACGGGGAGGGGGCTTCTACCGCTTGCCTCGGCGCTTCGAGGGCTTGCCAGGAAGGCTGCGCAGCACCTCGGTCACCGCCTTCGGGTCGGAGGCGACGATGAGACGCTCGGCAACCTGCTGGAGCAGCGAGAGGTCTTCTATCTGCGAGACGCGCGCGGCTTCGGGCGGGAGCTCTTCGAGTCTTGCGCGCATCAGGGCGAGCAGGGTCTGCTGCATCGCCTGCGCGCCTCTCTTCTCGCCCTCCTTCAAGCCCTCCTCTCGGCTCACCTTTCGGATCAGCCTGTAGGTCGAGGACTCCATCACGAGCTCCTTTCGCCGCACCAT
>ENA-UOOR01001542-UOOR01001542.1-fermentation-metagenome-genome-assembly--contig:-NODE-1542-length-26707-cov-5.065248_pt1 | contig 26707 bp, 20 predicted proteins | sample MGYA00245780_ERZ724029 | MGnify/ENA primary metagenome ERZ724029 (study PRJEB28704, sample SAMN03018315) | fermentation metagenome | biome: anthropogenic terrestrial biome; feature: soil; material... | reverse complement strand
GAGTGTGCAACCGCACCCTGACACAGTTCGTCGAAAGCGGCTGGAGCCAGCTGGAGGGTCTAAAATTTTAAAATCTTAAAAAACAGCCCTTCTCTTTTAATGGGGAAGGGCTGTTTTATGAGTTACTCATCCCGCAACCGTTCTTTTTGCGGGGAGCCGCTATTGAAATATTCTTTATCCTCTGATAAATTTATTGATAAATGACACCTTGGTATTTAAAGGTTTCAATAAAGTTAAATTAATAAATACTAGTTCTTTAGTTGTATAATGACAAATATGAAAATTATCCGCCATAGGGTAGTTAATGTGTTTATTTCGTTATGGGCAGCGATATGTTTATTACAAGCATGAGGAGAATCATTGAGTTATGGTGACATTGAATGATATTGCCAAAAAAGCGAATGTTTCGAGGGGAACGGTAGACAGAGCGCTGAATAACAGGGGCGGGATCAGTGCAAAGACGAAGCTTAAAATATTAAAAATTGCCGATGAGCTGGGTTACAAAACAAATAATATTGGGAAAGCACTCGCTCTTCAAAAGAGACTGAATTTCGGTGTTGTTATCCCGCAGGATTTTACACCAAGTGATAATATGTTTATGGTTGGGGCGCTGGAAGGCATAAAAAAAGCGGCCCGCACTTACTCCGAATCGGGTATAAATGTTGAAATAAAGCATTTGAACGATCCTAAGGTGGATGAAATAGAAGAGGGCATACGATATTTTATTGACAAAAAAGTAATGGGCATTGTAGTTCTGCCTATATTTGTGGATAAAATTGATCTAAGCGGAATCATCAGTGCCATTAATGAGGCTGTAGAAAAAAATATTTATGTCGTCACGATATATAATGATATTGATAATTCAAAGAGAAATGTATTTGTAGGAACCGACTTTAATAAAGTTGGCAGGGTCGGTGCGGAGTTTCTGTGCAAATTAATAGGAGAAAAAGGGAAAATTGCTGTTTTTAGTGGTTTTGAGAGTAATCCCATGCATACCGTCAAAGTATTGAGCTTTGCTAAAAAAGTTTCTGAAAGCTTTCCTGATGTTAATTTGACAGGCATATACTATAACAACTATGACGAGGAAAAAGCATATAATACATGCCTCAAAATTCTCCGATCCAATCCTGATATTAGGGGAATCGCTGTTTCCTGCGGAGGAATTGCGGGCATCATTAAAGCCTTGAAGGAAGAAAACTGCAGCAGGAAAATAAAGGTATTGATCTTTGATATTACCGCCAAAGCTTTGGAAATGCTCAAAAATGAAGATATTGACGCCATCATCGGTACGAATATTTATGAGCAGGGATATAATTCTGTAAATGTTCTATATGACTTATTTCTAAACAGAATTCATGATCGGCAGAAAATTTACTCGAAGATTGATATCATTTTGAAAGAATGCTTATGAGGTCAAAAAATAAATAGGTCGGTTTTCCCGGGAAATAATCGAGCTGCCCGTCCCATTGCTATACTCGACCCGAGGCCTGCTTGCGAAATATTAGGAGAACCCAGGGCTATTTTTTGCCGCTCATGAGGCTGTCCTCCGTAAGTAGAGAAAGTTTACGCATCCGCTCATTGACCATATCCCACATGCAAAAGGGGAGATGGTCCCCGTGACCTCTGTGCAGAATAACACATTCATAGCAATTCCCATGGTGCCGGCAGCTCTCGGGGCAAGGGCAGTGGTCTTCGCCGCTTTCCCGAACCTGCCTTAAGAATTCCATTTTGACCTTATCGCCCTCCTGGTTCTTGCCCTGCCGGTGTAGTTCCAGTTCCAATTTGGATAAATCGTTTCCGTCGATCTTCATGGAAAGGCCCCCTTATGATATCTATTTAGAAAATTATAACATGTCGCATAGGCATGTTTCAATGATCTCGGCCCCCGTTCGAAATCTTCAATCCGTAATTTTTAGCGCCACGAGTGATGTTTTGTGCGCCCTCAAGAAAATCCGTCCTGGATTTTATTCGGTAGCTCCGCAATCCTGCTCCGCTTACGCACTGAAACATCACTCTGCCGCTTTTCAAAGTCATTATGATCGCTAAATAGAAACAGTGATCCCTATTTTTTTCAAAACCTGACCGACACTTGAAAATCTTTATGGCAGCGGGGGCATTCTACCGTATGCTTTCCCTTCTTCTTGGGCAGCCGAAGGGAGGCTTTGCAGTGGGGGCAGGTACGGTAGCGGTTTGTCCTGATTTCCCTGATTTTACGTACTGTCAGCATCACTTTTGCTTTGACAGGGTTATAGATTCTCAGGAATTTTTGGTTTTCCAGCTGTCTTTTGTAAATATTCCGGGAAAATGATCTGATAACCATGAGAATCAGCAGGGACCATACCAGAATATTCAAAAGAGGTATCCGCAGGAATGAATTGAGAATCATCAAGAGGATACATAATACGGTCATTGCATAGTATAGTTGATCGGCGCCATATCTGCCCGACATAAATCGAATGAGTTTATATCTGAATTTTTCCAATCCCTCACCCTCCAATTTTTATCTCTTTTCTGCATTATACCCTGTTTAAACCCTGGAATAAAGTATATAATGCTGAAATTAAAAATGCAAAAAACGATCTGGAACTATTTGTTTCAGACCGTTTTGAGTAGATTATTGCCGAAATTTTATTTCAGGTTATTAGTAATTTTATACGCTGCCTTTTTTTCGGTGAGCCAGTTGGTATATGTGGTATTCAGCTGCTGCTCTTTCAGAACATCTTCTATTTCAGTCCGGCTTTCTTCAAGATTGGCTTCCTTGGCTTCTTTTTTATCGGTTACTTTAATGATGTGATAGCCGAAGTCTGTTTTGACAGGCTCGCTGATCTCACCGACTTTCATGGAGAATGCGACGGTTTCAAAAGCTTCCACCATCTTGCCCTTCCCGAAGAATCCTAATTCTCCGCCGTTTTGTGCATTTTCTTTATCAGTGGAATATTCAGCGGCAAGTGCGGCGAAATCACCGCCTTCATTAAGTTTTTGCTTTACTTCCTTGGCAGTTGCTTCATCGGCCACTAAAATATGGCTTGCTTTTACCTGTTCAGGTTGGGCAAAGCTTTCCTTGTTTTCTTCAAAATAGGTGCTGATCTGTTCATCGGTGATTGTTATAAGGGGATCCATTAATTTGGAAATTTCAAGATAGTTTTTCAAATCCTCCTTCATGGCGTCCATAGTAATACCTGACATCTGCAATTGCTGGTTAAAGGTCTCTGTTCCGCCGTAGGCTTCGGCCATTTTATCCAACTCTGCCTGTATTTCTTCATCGGTAACAGTGATATTGTCCTTTTCGGCTTCCATTTTAACGATTTTTTTCGCTATCATGCTGTCCAGAACCGAAGGCCCGTAATATTCTACGAGAGTATTATATAGGTCGTTCTTTGTGATTTTTTCGCTGTTCACTTTGGCAACCACTGGATTATTACCCGTGAAAGTAACAATTAACGCAACTACTGCAATAATCAAGAGGGCCGCAAGGATTATTGGAACTACATTGTTTTTAAGAGATTCTTTCATTATTTTGCTCCTTTTATATTCAGAATGAAATTATAGTTACTATTTAATCATATTAGGCAAATATGTACAAGTTATGAATAGCGTATTAATTTGATGTAAATCTTTAATGGAATTATTCCCCACTTTGGTCTTCTGTATAACGAAGGGAGAAACAGGAGAAGAATAAATTCAACTTTATATTTGAGAGGGTCAATATTTTGAATACCGGAGAAAAACCTGGCAAAATACTGATTATACTTAATAGAGTTCCTGTTTTCCTCCTATCGGCTTTTTTAGTATGTATCCTGAGTGCTTCCCTGTTTATACGCGCCGAATTTTGCTGGTACAGGCATGGCGATAATCCCGCTTGGATCGATCAGGACATTTTTTTTCTTGTGCTTACCGCCTTTTTATTGTTATGCGTTTTTTTTCTGGTTTACAAGCTGGGAGAAAGGCTTGAAAAATATAACCGGAAGCAGGTTATCCTGGCTGTTCTTTACAGCTCGGCTGTGCTTCAGCTGTTCTATATTCTGCTCCTTCCAGCCAAGCAGTTTGCGGACCAGGAAACGGTCAATCTGCTGGCTGTGAAGCTCATCAAAGGCGGCTACGCTGCATTTAATAGAGGGGGATACCTTTACCAGTACCCCAACAATGTAGGAATAACATTGTTTTTGTCTATGATGTATAAAATTTTCCCCCATACGCTTTTGGTGCCGAAACTTATAAATGTCGCTTTTTCTACTGCTACCGCATTTTTTATATTCAGAATATATGAGGAATTATGCCGGCCAAAAGCCGGTAAAGCTTATGGAATTCTGATATTTTCCGGGGTTTATCCGCCCATGATACTGCTCAATAACCTTGCCTATAACGATGTCTATGCCACTGCTCTGTTTGCCGGATTTGTCTATTGCTCGATCCGATATTTAAAGACCAAAAAGGCGGTACATCTGGTGCCGGCCGGCTTATTTGTGACGGCGGGAAATTTTCTGAGGCAGCTGGGAGTTATATTTCTATTGGCTGTAACCCTTTATTTTATCATCCAGAGAGTAAACCTGATAAAGATATTGGCTTTTTTTGCCGCCATGCTGTTCATGCTGAATCTCCCCTTATCCATTGTTAATGCCTATTTTTTGCATACAAATAAAATTTCCGAGCCGGTGGGCAAAAATTCTATTCCTATCCATATGTGGATTCATATTGGCATGAATGAGGAAAAGATGGGGTATTGGGATAATTCGCGTTCTTATAATGTTTATACCCACCAGGGGCAATGGAACAAAGCCATAAGCGCAAAGTTCTATTCAGAGATGATCCGCAGGAATATTAAAGAAAAAGGACCGAAAAGGATTGCCAGTGTTTATTTAAAGAAAAATATCTGGTTATGGTCCGAGGGAACCTACCAGGCGGAATATTACGGCATAGGCTCCCGGGGCTATTTGTATTCCACTTTTGCAACCCGGTACGTGCAATATAATACCGGGCTTCGGGATGCTGTCCGGTGGGTCCTGCATGTGACCAACCTGCTGATGCTAAGCCTGATCTGCGTCGGACTTTTTCACTCCATATTTAAAAAGTATTCCTATGCCCTCATTTTTCCGGCTATTATTTTACTGGGCTTTATAGGCTTTTATACCCTTTGGGAGATTAAACCCCGCTATATTTATCCGATTTATCCTTATCTGATCCTCATGTCCTATCATGGCTTGAGAATTTTCGCCGGCAAAGCAGGAAATAGAAGAACCCAAAACGATATTGATAATTCCTAGCTAAAAACTGTCTGTACCAGCACCATGTAGGCCATGGTGCCCCCAGCGATGCTTAAGAGAATATTTTTTCTCCAGAGGTAGAGAAATACCACGCAAATGATGCCAATGGCCTCAGGTATACCAAAAGGGCTTGAAATAAGTGAAATGCCCTTTAAGCAATAGACCACCAAAAAACCCATTAATGCATAGGGGAGGACTTGTCCCAGATAGACGATATATTTGGGGGTTTCCCTGTTGTCGGGGAACAGAGCAAAGGGCAAAGCCCTGGTCAGTATGGTGGCGGCCGCAATCACCAAAACGGTGATAAGTGATTGGTGCGAAGTGAGTGTCATGTTTGCGCCTCCGTTTCTATGTGCTTTTTAAATACCGTCAGAACCAGTGTTATTAAACCCATGGCGGGAATGATGAAATGATCCGGCCCGAATATCAAAAGACAGGTCACTGATACAGCTATGCCGATGGCGGCGGGAGCGTGTTTTTTTTGTGATTGCCACTGGCTGACAAAAATGACCACGAACAAAGCCGTCATCACAAAGTCGATGCCTTTGGCATTAAAGGTGAACACGGCCCCCAACAGAGCCCCTGCCGCAGACCCGGCCACCCAGTAAAATTGATTCAAAATGGTGACGGAAAACATAAACCCGTTTTTGTCCATACTTTCCGGAGGCTCAGCAGAGCAAAGAATGGAGTAGGTTTCATCGGTCAGGCCGAAAATAAGGTAGGGCTTTTTATTGCCGGTCCCTTTAAATTTGCCCAGCATGGAAAGCCCGTAGAATAAATGCCGGGCGTTTACCATCAGCGTTATTAAAAAAGCATTGAGAGGATTGAAAGCCAGGGTCAAAAGATTGACCGCCACAAATTGCATGGAACCCGCATATATAAATATGCTCATTAAAACAGCCCAGCCGAAATGGTAGCCCTTGCTGTTCAGCAATATGCCGAATGCCATGCCGAGAAACAAATATCCCGTCATAATGGGAATGGTATAAGGAAATGCGGCCTTCAGTCCTTTGGTTTTTTGCTGCAATGTAAAATGAACTCTCCATTCCAATGTTTTTCAACATATTGTAGCATAAAATATCAGTCAGTAAATCATAATTTTTAGTCATGAATAGGAAGGATATGGTCTTTTATATTAAATTTCTGTGATAAAATAGAGATACTCATCTCCGGATAAAAGACTATGAGCCCAATGGATGGGTAAAATTTAAAGAAAACTACAAAAATGCAGACAATGAAGGAAAAAGTATGGAAGCAAAAAAAATTTCAGATTCAATTGTTGAAATGAGAGAATTGGTTCTTCCCAATGATACCAATATGTTGGGAAATCTGCTTGGAGGACGTTTGCTGCACTGGGCCGATATCGCGGGTGCTATGGCAGCCTCCAGGCATGCCCAGTCCATCGTGGCCACAGCCGTTATTGACAGTGTGGAGTTCAGCCAGCCGGTGCATGTAGGCGAGATGATCGTTCTGAAAGCAAGGCTTACATGGGTGGGGAGGACCTCCATGGAAGTTCTGGTGGAAGCTTATTCTGAAAATTACTTGACGGGGAAGACCAAATTAACCAATAAAGCCTATCTCACTTTTGTTGCCCTGGATCAGAACGGCAAGCCTCACCCTGTTCCGGGCCTGATTCTTGAGACCGAGGAGGAGCGCTGCGAAAATGAGAAGGCTGCTAAACGCCGAGAGGTTCGTCTTTCAAGACGGGTTTGTTGACAATAAACGACTGAATATATACAATTATTTTGATGGATGACTGGGCCATAAAAGCCTATTAATGAATGAATTGAAACATCCGACAGGAGTGAAGCATGATGCTGACGCAAGCACCAAAAGGAACCAAGGATATATTGCCTGAAGATATATATCGATGGAATTATGTAGAAAAAGTGTTTGCCGATATTTGCAAGGTATTCGGCTACAAAGAAATCCGTATTCCGGTATTTGAACATACGGAGCTCTTTCAGCGCGGTGTGGGGGATACCACGGATATCGTTCAAAAGGAAATGTACACCTTCCAGGATAAGGGGGGACGCAGTATCACTCTCCGGCCCGAAGGGACGGCAGGGGTTGTTCGGAGCTTTATTGAGCACGGCATGTCTTCCCAGCCCCAGCCGGTAAAGCTTTTTTATCAGATCACAGCCTATCGTTATGAAAATGTTCAAAAAGGCCGTTACCGCGAGTTTAATCAATTCGGCGTGGAGCTTTTGGGCGCCGCTGATCCGGCTGCCGATGTTGAAATTATCTCTATTCTTTCACTGTTTTTTGAAAAGCTGGGCATTAAAAATCTTGTTTTGAACCTGAACAGTATCGGATGCCCGGAATGCAGAAGCAAATACAATGAAAAGCTAAAAGAATTTCTCAAAGACAGGATCGGCCATATGTGCGATACCTGCAAGGAGCGGTATAACAGAAACCCCATGCGCGTACTGGATTGCAAGGAAGAATCCTGCAGGAAACAAATCATTGATGCCCCGGCCCTTCTGGATAATATTTGCGACGAGTGCAGAATGCATTTTGAGGCGGTGATCGGTAAGCTGGAGGCCATCGGCATCCCTTATACCATTGATAAAAATATTGTCAGAGGTCTAGATTACTATACCAAGACCGTTTTTGAGTTTGTTTCCAAAAATATAGGAAGCCAAGGCACTGTTTGCGGCGGCGGGCGATACGACGGATTAGTGCAGGAATGCGGCGGAGCGCCGGCACCCGGCATCGGCTTTGCACTGGGCGTGGAACGCCTTCTTTTGGAGCTTCAAAGCCAGGGCATAGAGATTCCTAAGCCCGAACCCTCGGATATTTATATCGGGGCTATTGGAGAAAAGGCCGCTTTAGCTTGTGAAAGGCTTGCATGGGAACTCCGAAAAAATAATATAACATGTGTGAAGGATATTATGGGCCGGAGCGTTAAAGCGCAGATGAAATATGCCGATAAGCTTGGAGTTCGCTATACACTGTTTTTGGGCGATAATGAAATTGAAAGCAACAGGGCTCAGCTGAAGGATATGGCCACCGGCGAGGCAAAGGATATAAGCCTTGATACGCTGATAGACCGATTGGTTAAAAATAAAATATAAAAATACCTGGAGGGTTTAATATATGGAAAATATACAGGGCATGAAGAGAACTCATCGCTGTGCGGAGCTCACCGCCAATGACGTCGGAAAAGAAGTTGTTCTGATGGGATGGGTTCAAAAGAGAAGAGATCTGGGTGCTCTTGTCTTTGTTACGTTAAGAGACAGAAGCGGAATCATCCAGGTGGTTTTTAACAGTGAACTGGATTCCAAACTTCATGAAAAGGCAATACTGGTCAGAAGCGAGTATGTTTTGGCCGTCCGGGGCACCCTTCAGCTCAGAAGCCCCGAGGCAATCAATAGAAATATGCCTACAGGCGAATTGGAGGTTATTGCATCGGAACTCCGGATTCTAAGCAAAAGCGAAACCCCGCCCTTTCATATTGAAGAGGACTCGGGAGCCAATGAGATGCTGAGGCTGAAATACCGCTATCTGGATTTAAGAAGACCGGATCTCCAAAGAAAAATTATGCTCCGTCACAGGGTGGCTAAGCTGGCCCGTGATTACTATGATGAGAACGGATTTCTTGAGATCGAGACCCCGGTCCTCACGAAGAGCACGCCTGAAGGTGCCCGGGATTACCTGGTCCCCAGCCGTGTGCATCCAGGGAAGTTTTATGCGCTGCCTCAATCTCCTCAGCTTTTCAAGCAGCTTTTGATGGTATCGGGCTATGATCGTTATATGCAGATCACCAAATGCTTCAGGGACGAGGACTTAAGAGCGGACCGCCAGCCAGAATTTACACAGATTGACTTGGAAATGAGTTTTGTGGATGTGGAGGACGTTATCGGCGTCAATGAAGGCTTTATACAGAAGGTCTTTAAGGAGATTCTCCAGATTGATATTCCAACGCCGTTTAAGCGACTGCCCTATCAAGAGGCCATGTCCCGGTTCGGTTCAGACAAGCCGGATACCCGTTTTGGCCTGGAGCTTGTGGATGTTTCAGAGATAGCCGGAAAAACTGGATTTAAAGTATTTCAGGATGCCGTTTCCGGCGGTGGAAGCGTGCGTGCCGTCAATGCAAAGGGCGCCGGAAAATCCTTCTCCAGAAAAGAAATCGACGCACTGGGCGAACTGGTAAAAACCTATAGAGCCAAAGGTCTTGCATGGATCAATGTGACCGGGGAGGGCATTAAATCTCCCATCGCCAAATTCCTTACAGCGGGGGAGCAATCGGCCGTTCTGCAGCGCATGGAGGCTGAGAAGGGTGATCTTCTGCTGTTTGTGGCAGATAAAAACAATGATGTGGTAGTTGACAGTCTTGGACACCTGAGGCTGGAGCTTGGCGAGAGGCTCGGTCTCATTGATCACAATCGGTATGATATCCTGTGGGTTACCGAGTTCCCGCTTCTCGAGCGGAATGAGGAGGAAAACCGCTGGGTGGCCAAGCACCATCCCTTTACTTCGCCCATGGATGAAGATATACAATACTTGGATTCCGACCCGGGAAGGGCTCGGGCAAAGGCTTATGATATTGTCATCAACGGTTATGAGGCCGGCGGCGGAAGCATACGAATTCATAGCCAGGAGCTTCAGACCAAGATGTTCAATGTCATTGGCCTATCCACTGAGCAGGCACAGGATCGATTCGGTTTCCTTTTGGAAGCCTTTAAATACGGAACCCCGCCCCACGGCGGCCTGGCTTTTGGCCTGGACAGACTGATTATGCTCCTTGCAAAAACCGATAATATTAAAGAGGTTATTGCATTCCCCAAGGTTCAGAACGCCTCGGATCTGATGAGCAACGCCCCGGATTTTGTAGATGATAAGCAGCTTCAGGAGCTGAATATCGAAACGGTGGAACCAAAGTGAATAAGCATGATTTAAAAAATCTTTTGGACTGGGTGCTCCATATTGTTCTGGCCATAGCACTGGGATTATTGATCACTGTGTTTTTGGGACGGCTTACGGTAGTGGATGGAAATTCTATGAATTCCACCCTTCAAAATGGGGATGTCATCATTATCGAAGCCGTCACCCCACGCTTTGGCACTATTCAATCCGGTGATATTGTAGTTCTTAAAATTCCGGAGCTTTTGGAAAACCGGAAAAAATATGCCATCAAAAGGGTAATCGCTACAGAGAATGAGCATGTGGAAATCCGTGACGGAAAGGTTTTTATAGACGGATCAGAGCTTTCGGAGCCGTACGTCAGTGCCGGTGCCGGCGAGACTGCGGTTGAGAACTCTTTATATGCGGATATAACCGTTCCTGAAGGCTGTATCTATGTCCTGGGCGATAACAGAATCCCCGACAAAAGCCGTGACAGCAGAGCTTTTGGCCCGGTAAGCACCGACCGGATATTGGGGAAGAGCTGGATCAGGATTTTTCCGTTCAGCAATGCGGGATATGTCCGTTAAATTTTGAAGCATTGGATTATACTTTCAGCATACAGGGAGTTCCGGCATAAGGGGCTTTCCCGGCATGCGTTTTAACTGCTTAAGCACCGCGGCATAAAAAGCAGCGGCGCTGCCGACTATAGATACGAAAGGAAGTACCTCATGGATAAAGACGTTCTCAAGAAGTCGCCGCTTTGCGAGGCGTTTAAAAATGTTATTGAAAAAGAAAAACTGGAAAAGACTTTTGCAAGTGCTTTTATTGATAATCTCTGCTATTACAAATCCGATCAAAAGATAGATCTTCATATTGAATGCTATGACAGCGTCATGCCGGACCAGATTACACAGCTTGAGCGGGCTATTTCAAAACATTTTTCAGTTCAGGTTAATATCGTGCCGGGCTTCAAATGCCCGCTGACCGAGGAGCCCCAGGGCTGGCGCCAGGAATTTCTCTTAGATAGAATCAAATCTGAAAAGCCGCATATGCTGGATTTTTTTGAAGGGGCCCAGTTTAAGCTCTCGGGAAGAAAGCTTTCGGTATATTTAAAGAACCAGTCCTCGGCTATTCTTTCGTCGGCGGGCGTGGGTCAATGCCTGGAACAGGCCATGGGAGAGCTTTTTAATCATGAAGCCAGGGTCGTCTTTATAGATGCTCCGGCTACCGGGAAAGTAGTGGACTATATTGCTAAAAAGCAGCAGGTCGAAGCCCGTGCCGTTGCTGAAATGATGGCTTCGAACCCTGTTCCGGTACCCCAAAAAAGTGTCGGAGATTCCGGCAAACCTTATAAGCCGGCTCCATATAAAGGGGATAACGGCTCCTCCAAATACAGATCCCAGAAAAAGGAGAAGGATCCCAATCTTATTTTTGGCCGGGGTATCAGAGGCCAGGTCATGAAAATGGATCAGGTCGATGTGAATTCCGGTTTTGTCGCCATTGAAGGCCAGATTTTAAAGACCGATCAAAGACAGCTGAAATCCGGAAGGATTTTGGTCATGTTCGATATAACCGATTATTCCTCCTCCCTTACCTGCAAGCTTTTTCCCAGGGAGGAAGAGCTTCCCGTCATCGCCGAAAAAATCGTAAAGGGCCAAAATATCCGGCTTGACGGTGAGGCCCAGTATGATATGTTCTCAAAGGAGCTTGTTGTGCTGGCACGGGATATTCTGCTGATAGAAAGCAAGACGGAGAAAAAGCGTACCGACAATGCTCCCGTGAAGCGGGTTGAACTCCATTTGCATACACAGATGAGCCAGCTGGACGCCATCACCAGTGCGAAGGATCTCATCAGCCGGGCTGCCGGCTGGGGCCATACCGCGGTTGCCATTACGGATCATGGTGTGGTGCAGGCCTATCCCGAAGCCCAAAACACTGTGGGTGACCTGAAAAAGAAGAAAAACCAGGAAATCAAAATTCTATATGGCATGGAAGCCTATTTTATTGCCAATGAGAGATTTAACGGGAAGGGCGAGCTGGACTATAAGCATTGTGACACCTACCATGCCGTCATTCTGGTAAAAAATCAGGTGGGCCTTAAAAACCTGTATCGCATTGTTTCTGAAAGCCACTTAAATTATTTTTATAAAAGGCCAAGGGTTCCCAAATCCCTCTTTGAAAAATACAGGGAAGGACTTATCATCGGAAGCGCCTGCGAGGCCGGCGAGCTTTTCCGCGCCATGTTAAACGGGGCGTCTCAGGAGGAAATGGACCGTATCGGCTCCTATTATGACTACCTGGAGATCCAGCCCATCGGCAATAATAATTTCCTCGTCCGTGAAGGCCTTGTCGCCGACGAAGAGGGGCTTAAAGACCTGAACCGCCGTATTGTAGCGCTTGGGGAGCGCCTCAATAAGCCGGTAGTGGCCACCTGCGACGTGCATTTCCTGGATCCCGACGATGCCATCTACAGGGAAATTTTACAGACGGGCCAGGGCTATAAGGATGCCTCCTTCCAGGCTCCTATCTATTTCAGGACCACCGAGGAAATGCTGGGCGAGTTTTCTTATCTTGGTGAAGAAAAGGCTTATGAGGTGGTCGTTGCCAACACCAATAAAATTGCCGATGAAATAGAAGTGGTTCAGCCCATTCCCAGCGGAACCTACCCTCCTCATATCGACGGGGCCGAGGAGGATATCAAGAAAATGAGCGAATCAAAGGTCCGGGAGCTTTATGGAGATCCGCTGCCTGAGATCGTCCGGCTGCGTGTTGAAAAGGAATTGAATTCCATTATCAAAAACGGTTTCTCGGTCATGTACATCATTGCGCAAAAGCTGGTTAATAAATCCCTCAGCGACGGTTATCTGGTAGGTTCCAGAGGTTCGGTGGGCTCCAGCTTTGTGGCATATCTCATTGGAATCACCGAAGTAAACTCGCTGCCGGCCCATTACCGGTGCGGCAAATGCAAGTATTCGGAGTTTTTTGATAAGGATGCCACTGTATCCTGCGGTTTCGACCTGCCTGAAAAGGTTTGTCCGGTATGCGGGGAACCGCTCATCAAAGACGGATATGATATTCCCTTTGAGACATTCCTGGGCTTTGACGGGGATAAGGAACCCGATATCGACTTGAACTTTTCGGGAGAATATCAGGCCAAGGCCCATAAATACACCGAAGAGCTTTTCGGGACGGGCTATACCTTTAAGGCAGGAACCATTGCCACCATTGCCGAGAAAACGGCCTATGGCTTTGTCAAAAAATATATGGAAGAAAAGAATATTATCGGCACCCGGGCTGAAACCGAACGCCTGGCAGCGGGCTGCACCGGCATCAAAAGAACGACGGGCCAGCATCCCGGCGGTGTCATGGTCTGTCCCCATCACAAGGACATATATGACTTTACACCCATCCAGCGGCCAGCCGATGACACCAGTTCGGAAATAACGACCACCCACTTTGATTATCACTCCATCAGCGGCCGTATTCTGAAGCTGGATATTCTGGGCCATGATGATCCCACGGTGATCCGTATGCTGGAGGACCTGACCGGTATTGATGCCCAAACCATACCCATCGGTGAGAAGAAGACCATGGGCATCTTTTCCGGCACCGAGCCGTTGGGTGTCAAACCGGAGGATATTAACAGCCTGGTGGGAACCTACGGTGTGCCCGAATTCGGCACCAAGTTTGTGCGGCAGATGCTGGTGGATACCATGCCCAAGACTTTCGCAGAGCTCATGCGTATTTCGGGCTTGTCCCACGGGACCGATGTCTGGATCAATAATGCCCAGGAACTGGTGGAAGCGGGAACCGTAACGCTTAAAGAGGTCATTTCCACCCGTGACGATATTATGCTTTATCTCATTCAGAGGGGACTGCCGCCTTTAACATCCTTTAAGATCATGGAAAGTGTCCGTAAGGGAAAAGGCCTCAGCCCTGAAAATGAGGCCTTGATGCGTGAGAACAACGTTCCCGACTGGTATATCGATTCCTGCAAGAAGATCAAGTATATGTTTCCTAAGGCCCATGCGGCGGCCTATGTCATGATGGCCTTCCGCATTGCCTGGTTCAAGGTGTATTATCCGGAAGCTTTTTACTGTACATATTTCTCGGTAAGGGCGGACTCTTTTGATGCAAACATTGTTTCAAAAGGCCTGGATGCAGTAAAGAGAGCCATTGAAGAAATCGAGCATAAAGGAAACGCCGCCACTGCCAAAGAAAAGGATTTGCAGACCATTTTGGAGGTGGCGCAGGAAATGTATGTCCGGGGAATTAAATGTCTGCCGGTGGACTTATACAAGTCCGAAGCCACAAAATTCACCATAACCGAAGAGGGCATTCTTCCGCCGTTTACAGCCCTGCAGGGCTTGGGAGCGGCCGCTGCCAATAATATAGTGGCAGCCAGAGGCAAAGGCGGAGAGTTTATTTCCATTGAGGATGTAAAGATGCGTTCCGGCGTTTCAAAGGCGGTCATCGAAATCCTTGAGAACCACGGCGCTTTTAAGGGACTGGATCAAAGCAGTCAGCTGTGCCTGTTTTAAAGGCGGAGGCGGGCTCGTATTGCCCTTATTGTGGATACAACAAGGTTACCGGGCCCCATTCGAAATCTCCAACTCATAATTCAGCGCCATGAGTGATGTTTTGTGCGCCCTTTAAGAAAATCCGTCCGGGATTTTATCCGGTAGCTCCGCCTGTGAATGAGTATAAAGAAAAGGGTATATAATTGATAAAATAATTATGGTTGAAAGGCTGTGTGTTTTATGAAGGATATGATGAAAAAGCTCGCAGAGACAGTGGACTTTTTGAAAGGTAAAATTGGTTTTATCCCTGAGATTGCCATTATACTTGGCTCGGGCTTAAGTAAGCTGGCCGACTTCATTGAGGACACTCAGGAGATCGCTTATGAGGATATCCCAAATTTTCCTGAAACCACCGTGGCCGGCCATGAGGGCAAACTGATTTTCGGTACTCTTAAAGGGCGGAAAGTGGTTGCCATGAAAGGCCGGTTCCATTTCTATGAGGGAAATGATATGGGGGTTGTGGTATATCCCATCCGCGTATTTAAATCCATGGGCATCGAAAACCTTATTGTTACAAATGCAGCCGGGGGTGTCAATATGGATTTCAAACCGGGAGATTTGATGCTTATCAGCGATCATATCAGTCTGTTCTGCGATAACCCCCTGCGGGGCAAAAACCCGGATGGCTTAGGACCCCGCTTTCCCGATATGTCCCAGGCCTATGACAAAGGACTTCAGCAGCTTGCCCGGGCTTCTGCCGAAGAGCTGGAAATTGATTTAAAAACAGGCATCTATTCCTACTGCAAAGGCCCTTCCTATGAATCCCCCGCAGAAATTAGGAGCCTTCGGATGTTGGGAGCCGATGCGGTGGGCATGTCGACGGTGCCGGAGGTTATTACGGCAAGGCACATGGGCATGCGTGTGCTGGGCATCTCCTGCATCACCAATATGGCGGCCGGTATTTTGGACCAGCCTTTAAACCATGCAGAGGTCATGGAGACCGGCAGGCAGGTTGAAAAGAAGTTCTCAAGCCTTATCAGCAGGATTGTTGAGAACTGGTGATCCTGACAATTGGAGAATATAGCCAGACATCACCCGGCAGAACAAGCTTGCGGCCGGCACTGCAAAGAAGATTAAAGGAAGCAAGGTTTTTCACCCTGCTTCCTTGTTTTTTAGCTTCGGATACCGGATATGATTCGGTCTATGTCATGGGACTGGCTCAAAAGGGAGTTGGTGCTCATGACGATCTCTTCTGATTTGGACACCGTTTCCTGTGCTGAAGTGAATATATGCTCGATATGGCTGTTGGCATTGGCGATGGACTTATCTACATCGGAACTGGCTTTTTTTATGGATTCAATGGCCCCGAGGGAAAATTCCTGATTCAAATTAGCTTCTTCAACAGCTTTCTGGGAGTTTTGAGCAAGCTTTCTGATCTCCTCGGCAACCACTGAAAAGCCCTTCCCCTGTTCTCCAGCCCGCGCGGCTTCAATGGAGGCGTTTAAAGCCAGCATATTGGTCTGATCCGCCACCTCAATGATGATATTCGACATATTGACGTACGTAGAAATAGCCTTCTCCACCGAAGCCAGGGATTTTATCATCAGTGCGGAGAGATCCTTTATTTCTGATAACCCGTTTACTAAATCGCCCATTGCCTGAGTATTGGTTTCATTATTCTGAGTAATCTCTGAAATATTGTCCCGGATCATGGCAAAAGCATGGAGCGTTTTTTTCGCATATTCTCCAAGATCCCGGGAAAGGACGGTATTTTTAGAAAGCAGTTCATTGGTTCCCTGATAAGCTTGCATATATGCGCCATGCTCATCTTTAATGTCCTGCTTGGCCTTTTCTATGCAATTGTTTTCGGTATTGATTCCCTTGGCAATCTTCTCCGCCATTTTGCGGCAGGTCATGGATCCGCAGGCAAAACAGTTCTGCTCCCGCTGTTCGCTGCTGAATTTTTTGAGTCTGATAAAAGCTTTTTCAATATCATCTTCAGTGATATGGATTTCATCAACTTTGTCTGCTTTATAACTGCGAATAAAGTCGTTCAGCTTTAAAAGGCGGTCGAACTTTGCAAATAGCTTTGTCATCTGTGCAAGCAAAGTTTTGTGATACTTGTTCTGGGCATTTTTCCGGACATCGTCCATGATCTTGTTGACCTCGAACTGGGAAGTCTCAACGCTGCAGGCCGAACCGAAATTACAGCCCTGATCGCAGTTGAGGACGTCAAAAATTGCAGGAAGGTCTTTTAAAGCCTGTGTGGAATATTCATCAAGGGCACTGTAGACCATCGATGGACCTTCTGCCTTATCGATTCTCAGGCTGTTGCCTAAATAAAACTGGATATTTTCTTTTAATCCTCCGGGCATTGGGTAAATACCGCCGAGAGAGGCTTCGATATCATCAAATGAACCGTTTTCTTTAGGCAAAACAACCTTGTTTTTAACAAGGTATTCCTTCACTTTTGAAAAGGTTATATTATACTGAACCAGACCGGTATCATCAAATTCATCGCCTTTTGCGATACAGGGCGACAAAGCGGCGATTTTACCGGTAATACCCTTGTTATTTTTCATGTATATGGCCGTGCAGAGCATGGGACTCTGGATCGGCGACAGATTTTTCAGAATTTCTGTTCTGTAGTGCGTGATGTAATTGACTATAACCGGGCAGGGCTGGGTGATAAGGGCCGGAGGATTGTATTTTTTGATGTACCTGATGTGAGCCCAGGTGCATATGTCGGCCCCCAATGAGACATCATAGATATATTCCACGCCGAGCTTTCTCAGATAAGACAGAAGTCTTCTCAGATCATCCCCATAACAGGCCCGGCTCGAAGGGGCCACGATGACAGAGATCTTCTCTCCCTTTTTGAGATCAGAAAAAAACTTCACGGTATCATCTTCATAATACCGGGCTCCATGCTGGCAGGCTTTGATGCAGGCTCCGCAATGGATACACTTGGATGGGTCAATTCGGATTTTGTTGTTTTCGTCCTCGCAATAAGCGATGTTTGCCTCTGCTACCGGACATACGCGAATGCACCTGTTGCAGCCCTGGCAAAGGGAAGGGTCACTTCTAATTAATTCTCTCATAATTCCACACTCCTGATTGTATACCCTATCGTTGAAGACAGATACAGATAAGGTTATAATCAGTTTATCGGCAGATAAGCAAAATGTTTTGGAGGATAAACAATGGATTGTTTAATACGGGATATAAAATTGGCTGAATCAGGGCGGCAGAAGATCGCCTGGGTGAAGCGGAATATGCCTATTTTGTCAGGACTTGAGGAGGAGTTTCAACGGACACGGCCTTTTGAGGGGGTCAAAATCTCACTTTCGGTTCATCTAGAGGCAAAAACGGCTTACCTCTCTAAGGTTTTTGCATCGGGCGGCGCCCAAATGTCGGTTACCGGCAGCAATCCCCTTTCTACCCAGGATGATGTAGCGGCAAGTCTTGCAGCAGACGGAATCCCGGTATTCGCCTGGTATGGTTCCACCCCCGAGGAATATGAAAAGCATATTGAAATGACATTGCGGCATGGCCCCAATATCATCATTGACGACGGCGGCGACCTGATCTCGGCGCTCCATACAAAAATGACGCACCTGATACCCGGAGTCTGGGGCGGCTGTGAAGAAACAACCACCGGCATCATAAGACTGAAAGCAATGGAGCGGGACGGGGCCCTGAAAGTGCCCATGATGGCCGTTAATGATGCCCTGTGCAAGCACCTTTTTGATAACAGGTACGGTACGGGGCAATCAGTCTGGGATGGCATCAACCGCACCACCAATCTCATAGTGGCCGGCAAAACCGTTATTGTGGCAGGCTATGGCTGGTGCGGCAAGGGCGTGGCCATGCGGGCAAAGGGCTTAGGTGCTAAAGTTATTGTCACTGAAATTGATCCCGTAAAGGCCATTGAGGCGATTATGGATGGTTTTTCGGTAATGACCATGGAAGAAGCGGCTCCCCTGGGCGACCTGTTTATCACAGTCACCGGCTGTGACCGCGTCATACACAGCGGTCATTTTGAAAAAATGAAGGATGGCGCCATACTCTGCAATGCAGGCCATTTTAATGTGGAGATCAGCATCCCGGAGCTGGAAAGCCTGTCAAAGGATATCTGTGAATACCGTAAAAACATCATGGGGTATACCCTGACCGATGGCCGAATTCTTTACCTTTTAGGCGAAGGCCGCCTGGTTAATTTAGCCTGCGGCGACGGGCACCCGGCCGAGATCATGGATATGAGCTTTGCCGTACAGGCCATGGGCGCCCTCTATATTATGGAGAACAGGGGCAAGCTCCCGCCAAAAGTGTTCAATATTCCTGCGAGCATTGACCAGAAAATTGCTGCCCGGAAGCTGGAGAGCTTAGGTCTCCGGATCGACAGCCTGACAGAGGAGCAGAAAAAATATCTTGGAAGCTGGCAGGTATAAGCTTTGCGGTGATACCGGGAAAACACTTTATTGCTATTTTTTTAGCATGCTGATATTTCCGGAGGTTGTTTTCACCTCCACCGAAATTTCACCGGTTCCGCTGGTGCCTTCGAGGCTTCTTTTGCCTTTTTCAGCATCAGCCAGATCAAAATCACAAGTTATATTGCCGGAGGTAGTCAGGGCATCCAAATCAAAGCCGGTTCCCGCAGGGAAGGAGATTTCTATATCTCCGCTTACGGCTAACAAATCGAACTCATGCTCCGGGCTAATACAAGTGACTTTGATATCACCCGATGTTGATTTCAGCTCGACCCCGCCGCTTAAGTCTTCAAGGGTGATATCCCCGGAGACTGTTTTGGCCGAGACACCAGCCTTGCTCTGATTTGCCCTAATATTTCCCGAAGTGCTCCCCAGCATTAGTTGACTGCAGCTGAGGTCTTCTATCCGGATATCTCCGGAGGACGAGTTGACCTGAACATCCCGGGGGGCTGAAAGATTCTCTATCTGGATATTACCTGAGACAGAAATCCCTTCAAAGCCCTCGTCTAGGAGAATATTTTTAAGTTCAACATCCCCGGAAGTAAGTTTTAGTGTTAAATTTTTAAGGGCTTGGTCCGAAGCCGTAAAGTCTCCCGAGACCCCTTTAAATACAACTTCGCCGTCAAAACCTTCCGGAATGCTGATATCCAGCTTTAAACTGCTTGAAGAAAAAGAGACTGAGCGGGATTCTCTTCTCTCCGCAATAAACAATGTCCCGCCGGACTGACTGACTTCCAGGGCAGGGATGGATTTTTCATCAGAAGTCCGGAGATGCCCGCTCAATGAGGCCTTCACTTTTGCGGAGCTGCTTTTCAAAATGGTTGTGTCCGAAGAGGTTGTATTTATTTCTATCTTTTTTATACCGCCTAAATCAATTTCTTTTGATTGATTCACCTCATGCCGGGTTCCTAAATTAAAGCCGAAATTAATAGAGAATCCTTTTTTAGTGTTAACGGCAAAATTAACGGAAAGCAGAGAGGCTGCAATTATTATTATTATCCATATGAAACGGCCGGAACGGAAGCGTTTGCGCCTTTTGGGCGGGGGCGGGGGGGCGCCGGCGCTTCCGTAACGCTGTTTTACGGCATAGGCCAGTGTAAAAGGGTCGCCGAGAGAAGCGGCGATTTCTTCTTCTGTTTTACCCTGTTCTATTCCTGCTTTAAAATAATCCTGGTACTCACGCATAACATTGGCTTTAGTACCTGGAGGCAGGTCGCCCAGAGCATCGTAGAACGCCAATAAATATTGTTCACGGTTCATGTTAACTCACCTATTCATTTTCATTGAAAGAACTACGATGACTATATCAGAAAAAAAAGGTGCATACAATAGATTTTCAAATAGTCTAATGTACTTCTAACTGAATTCTAATCCATCATGAGATTTTATATCTGGCATGGGTATTGAAGGATTAATCTTCTTTCAGTGACGAATACAGGGTGACTTGATCTCTGCCATTTTGCTTAGAATGGTAAAGAGCTTTGTCAGCCGCTTCAATAAGAGCCGCAGCCGTCCCGGCATCCTCCGGATAGCTGGCAATGCCGACGGAAATGGTTATGGGAGGGGCGGTTTTGTTTTGTATCTGCTGCCTGAAACGATCGGCAATAAGAAATGCCCGGGCAGGCAAAGTGGCGGGCAGCAGAATTAAAAATTCGTCGCCCCCGAACCTGCCTAAAATATCATCTTTCCGGAAACAGGACTGTGCAAGGCTTGTCAGAGTTTTAATACAGCGGTCGCCTATTTGATGGCCCATCGAGTCATTGATTTGCTTAAAATGATCAATATCCACCATCAACACTGAAAGCGTGGCTTGGGGCGAGCGCTCCAAAATGGATTCCAGATTTTTCATAACGGCTGTTTTCATATAAATTCCGGTCATACTGTCCATTTTTGATATTTCAACAAGTTTCCGGTTGGAGCGTTCTACTTCCTCCACCCGCCGGATCACTTCCATTTGAACATGGGCGTTCATTTGCTTAAGAGCCTCTGAATTCTGCTGATGTTCCGCAAAAAGCGGTTTCAATGTGTTCTGATAGACGTACAAAGCACACAGGAAATAGCCCAGAACCATGAGCAGAAGTGATTCAAGGGATAACTCGCCAAACAGCAGCCATAACCCCAGAAATACCGACAAAGTAAAAAGGCCCAGATAAGCAGTAAGGCGGTTTTTTTCTTTCTGCATCAGACAATGAATCGCCAGGGCAAGCTGGAGAAGCATAACCATCAGATTAAGAATGTAGATGCCGAGGAAGAGCTCTTGATATAAAAGGTTTCCTGCCATGAACAGAGCGATGCCGATCAAAACAAAGGGGATGAAATAAAACAGCTTTAAGGCTTCGGAGCTGGGTTTCACCTGAATGACAACAGTGCAAAGCAAAACCAGAAACAATTGTCCGAAAAACATAAAAGCCTCTGCCCTCGTTTTCTGGTAAGGAGAGGCAAAAAAAGCCGAAGCCGTCAGGAAAAAGGGGATGGCAAAAGACAACTCAAAAACTCTTAAGCTTGTTGCTTGATGCCGGACCACAAGGGACAAGGCCAGAATCAAAGATGAAAAAGCCAGCGCTATAATCAGAAAAAGCTGATTTTCCACATTCAAAAACAACATAAAACTTTCCTCAGGATTTTTCAAAATTTATACTTTAACGGTATTATCGGTATTATGGCGGGAGTAATTTAATTTTCTTTATTCTAAAAAAAGCTGTTCCCCGGAACCGGATCTTTAGAAAGCTTCGATTCGCGCTGCCCCTCAATCCTGCTCCGCTTACACACTTTAATATTACTCACGGCACCAGTAGAGTGAATTAAAGTTAGACAGGTTATCTCTTGCGGCTGGAGGAATTTGGCGGTTATAATAAATAGATATAATAATGGCGGCAAACTTGTTCAATAATTTATAAAGGTATAAGATAGCATTAATAAGAAAAAATACCTTGTATACGACAACAAGGAGGGATTTTAATGGGTATGACTGCCGGAAAAACAACGGCTGAAAAGCTTGCGGAAAAGAATGGTGTTACATTCTACCGCATCAATTCTGATAAATTTAAAACAACGCGAGTGGATGTCTTCTTTTTGGATGAATTAAAAAAAGAAAGGGCCAGCGGCAACGCCTTACTGCCTTTACTCATGAAAAGAGGATGTTCTGCCTATCCCAGTGTGAAAGAACTGGAAAAAAAGTTGGAAGAACTTTATGGCGCGGATCTGGACGGCGGTGTCATCAAAAAGGGCGAATTGCAGTTTCTGGCTTTTCACGTATCCCACATCTCGGACCGCTATACCGGCGGTGATGAAAAATTGTTCGATGAATGCGGCAAGCTTTTGCAATGCATGCTCGAAAACCCGCTTGTGGAGGGCAATGGCTTTAAAGAGTCGCTGTTTAAACAGGAACGGGATAATATGGTGGATTATATTCGCAGCAGGGTAAATGATAAAATGCGTTTTTCATTTTCACGCTGCATAGAGGAAATGTGCAGCGGTGAACCCTATGCCGTGAATGAAGAAGGCTCTGAGGAAGATGTACTCCTTTTGACTCCCCAAAATACCCTTGAGCTTCATCAGGAGATGATACACACCTACCCGGCCTACGCCTATATATCGGGTCAGGTCGACGACAGGAGCTTAGAACGCTTTATAGACAGTTTCCTTGCCAAGAGCAGGGACAGTATAAAGCCCATCAGCACCCAATGCGTACAGAAAGAGGCCAAAGAGGTCAAACGTGTGGACGAAAATATGGATGTGAATCAAGGAAAGCTTTGCCTGGGATTCCGCACCAATATTGATCCCTGCTCGCCGGATTACTATCCGCTGGTGGTATATAACGGGATTTTAGGCGGCGATACCAATTCGAAGCTCTTTAGAAATGTGCGGGAAAAGGCAAGCCTTGCCTACTACGCCCAATCCGTCCTTGAAAAATACAAGGGTCTGATGATTATCATGAGCGGCATTGAGGCGGAAAACCGTGGAAAGGCCGAAAAGATTATTTTAGAGCAAGTGGAGGACATGAAGAAGGGCAATCTCTCGGAGGCGGATTTAAAGGCTGCCAAAAATGCGCTGGAAACTGGCACAAGGGCTATGCAGGATAGTCAGGGGGCCATTGTTGACTTCTTTATGAGCCAGAACTTAACCAATTGCGAGGATGATTTTGAAACAATGACCGAAAAATTTAAGAGCGTTACCCTGGAAGATGTGGTTCGGGTAGCACAGAAGGTTCAGCTTGATACGGTTTATTTCCTGAAACCTGATGGCAGCGAGAAGAAGGAGGGGAATATATGAACTACCGGACAGTTAATTTTGAGAGGTTGGGAGAAACCCTCTATGAATACGATCACCCATCGGGATTGAAGGCTTTTCTGGTCCAAAAGCCCGGATACAATAAAAAAACAGCCATGTTTGGCACCAATTACGGTTCCATTGACAGCGTTTTCAAGGTCCAGGGAAGCGATAAGGAAATCAGGGTGCCCGACGGCATTGCCCATTTCCTCGAGCACAAGCTTTTTGAGCAGGAGGACGGGGAGAACATGCTGGGAAAATTCTCCAAGCTAGGCTCCTCTCCTAATGCATTTACTTCCTTTAACCAGACGGTATTCTATTTTTCCTGTACCGATCTGTTTGATGAAAACTTTAAAATGCTGCTGGACTATGTACAGCATCCCTGGCTGACCGACGAAAATGTCGAAAAGGAAAAAGGTATTATCGGCCAGGAAATCCGCATGTATGAGGACAATGCCGATTGGCGGGTATTTTTTAACCTGCTGGATTGCCTGTATGTAAAGCATCCGGTTAAGCTGGAAATTGCGGGCAGCATCGAAAGCGTGTCACAAATTACCAAAGAGCTTCTTTATGACTGTTACAACACATTTTACACCCCATCCAACATGGTGGTCGTGGCAGTGGGGGATTTAAATCCGGAAGAAGTCTTTTCAATTGTGGATAATATGATACAATTTAAAGATAAAGAAAGAGTCGAGAAAAGGTATCCTCAAGAGCCCGAGGAGCTTAATCGGGAATATAAGGAGCAGAAGCTCGCCGTGTCCATGCCCCTGTTCTATATGGGTATCAAGGATCCTGCAAGAGTCTCGGGCGCTGAGCTCTTAAAAAGGCGCATTGCCATGGGAATTGTTCTCTCCGATACCTTCGGAAGAGGTTCGGATCTTTACAACCGGCTGTATGACGAAGGACTTATCAATGCGAGCTTCCGCTATGAAGCTTCTCTTGACCGGGGCTACGGCTATCTGGCATGGGGCGGTCAGTCCCTGAACCCCAAAAAGACCGCGGAAATTATATCAGGAGCTTTAAAGGACATTGCAGCCCGGGGCATAGACCGGAACGCTTTTGAACGGATTAAAAAAGCCCATGAGGGTATGTTTATCAGGAGCCTTAATTCTATCGACAATATTGCTCGCGAAATGATGGATTCCTATTTCAACGGCGCTTGCTACCTGGATGCCGGCAGGATTTATGACGAGCTTGATCTGGGCTATGCAAATGAAGCGCTTAGAGAGGTTTTTAACAATAAAGCCGCTTTATCGGTGATCAATCCACAGTAAGGATATAGGAGGTCTGACCTATGGGGGTCTACTTTATTGAATTTCCCAAATTGGGAATACACTTAAATATTAGTCCGGTTGCTTTTTCCATTGGCAGCATATCTGTTTATTGGTACGGCATTATTATAGCCGGAGCTATTATGATTGCACTGAGCCTGGCTTTAAAGGAGACCAAGAAATTTGGCTACACGGAAGACGACATTATTGATATGTTCCTCATTGCATTGCCGGTTTCTATTATTTTTGCCAGACTTTTCTTTGTGGTATTCACCTGGGAATCGTACAAAAATGATTTCCTGGGGATTTTCAAAATATGGAAGGGCGGCCTTGCCATTTATGGCGCCGTTATCGGCGCCGTCCTTTCGGTGTTTATTTATACCCGGCGGAAAAAGATGAATATGCTGGATCTGCTGGATTTTGCCTGCGTTTATCTGCCCCTCGCCCAGGCTATCGGGCGCTGGGGCAATTTTACCAATCAGGAGCTGTATGGCAAAAATACAGATCTCCCCTGGGGCATGACGGGAAACATTATTCAGACTTTTCCGGCCCAAGGGGTGGATGGAACGAAGCTGGTCCATCCCACTTTTCTGTATGAGTCCATTCTAAATCTTATTGTTTTTGCAATACTGCTCCGGCTCAGAAAGAACCGCAAGGTGAAAGGGACGGTATTTGCCTCCTATTTAATGTTATATAGCTTTGTCCGGTTCCTGATGGAATTCTTAAGAACCGATGAGTTCGGAATCGGCGATATAAGATATAACCAGGTTTTTGCGCTGCTTGTGTTTGTCGGCGCTCTTTTCTGGTTTATCTATCTCAACAGGCGTAAGGCGGTTCAACCTCAAGAAAACCCCGAATCCGGCACTGCTTTCGGAAACCCGGAGAACATTGAAGAGGAGAGATCTGGGGAATCGGAAGAAACCGAAGTGATCAATGATCCGGCGCCGGCAGAAGCGAAAGAAGTATCAGAACCGTCCGAAGCAGGGGCAATAAAAACGGAAGAGCCTCACCCGGAACCTTCTGATCAAAGCAGTAATGAAGAAAGATCGATTGATGAGTAAGGAAAGGATCCCATGGTAACCATAGAAAAAAATAAAGGACCGTCGCTTTTAAAAGGAGTCGACTGGTTTCTCCTGGCAGTGGTCCTCTGTCTCAATGCCCTTGGATTGATTGCGGTGAACAGCGTATCAAACCATTTAAATCAGCCGTCGCTGTTCAAAAAACAGCTCATCGCCTCCATCTTGGGATTAGCCTGTATGGTGCTGATTATGATGTGGGATTATAAAGATTTCCGATTTTTAAGCCTGCCTATTTACATAGGAACGTTATTTCTTTTAATTTTTGTTCTTGTGGCAGGTACCGGCAAGGAAGAAGTGGGAACCAACGGCTGGTTTATTCTGGGGCCGGTATCCTTTCAGCCTTCTGAATTAGGAAAAGTATCTTTGACTATTATTTCGGCGTTCTTTTTTGAAAAGATCAAGCAAAACAGCGGCAACTTGAATTATCTATGGCTCTTCGGCTCTGCCGGGTCGCTCATCGGACTGGTTCTGCTGCAGCCGGATTTTGGTACGTCGGTGGTATACATGTTTATGCTGGCCTGTATGTTTTTTGTTTTTGGCATCAAATACCGGACCATATTGATTATACTGGGCATCGGCATTGTTTCACTGCCGTTTCTCATATTCAGTATTTTCAGCAAAATGTTTGAATCTTTTCAGATTGACCGAATACTTTCCTTTTTAAATCCGGAAGCCTATGCCAGAGATGCCGGTTACCAGGTACTCATGTCCATTCGTTATATCGGTTCGGGCAACCTGACCGGTGTCGAGCCGGGCGCCGAAAAAGCGGCGAAAAACGTGCCTGAGGCCCAGACTGATTCTATCTTTGCCGTTATCGGCGAGCAATGGGGCTTTATTGGGGCAATGATCGTTGTCATCCTGTTTGCGGTTCTCTTGCTTAGATGCCTCTATATCTCGCGTTATGCCAAGGATCAATTTGGCGCTTATATAGTGGTGGGGCTCATGGCCATGTTCCTCTTTCATTTT
>ENA-UOOR01001540-UOOR01001540.1-fermentation-metagenome-genome-assembly--contig:-NODE-1540-length-26742-cov-95.989471_pt1 | contig 26742 bp, 24 predicted proteins | sample MGYA00245780_ERZ724029 | MGnify/ENA primary metagenome ERZ724029 (study PRJEB28704, sample SAMN03018315) | fermentation metagenome | biome: anthropogenic terrestrial biome; feature: soil... | reverse complement strand
AGCTGATAAAGGGTTTCCCTAAAGGCGTTAAAATTACTTTCAGGCACACTTATTTGTGCGTTAATCCCTTCATGAGCAATGTAAATTCTTCCGAAAACATTCAATTGGTTGAATTTCACATATACTTCATCGCGGAATGCTCGCGGATTAACTATTGTAAAATATTTGTACAGAGAAACGGTAACACGCGGCTCCTTTTCTGCAAACAGGCGTGCTCTTAATTCCTCATTAGATATTCGGTTGTGTAACACTTGCATGGTGAACGCTCCTTTTAAATAATGAAAACAATAATCGCTGCAAATTTAATAAAAAAATGGTCTGATAACTATTTCCGGCTTCAAGCAGTGGCCTACTTAACCACCCAGATGTCCTCAGGATATACTACTTCGTGAAGGAACAACGCATGTCCGGGAGCAGAATCACCGGCAACCTGACGGTTCCTGGCTTCTATAATCCGTCGAAACCCACGCTCGTCCAGTTTTCCCCGGCCGGCTTCGAGCAATGTTCCCACGATGGCGCGGACCATATTGCGCAGGAACCGGTCGGCGGTGATGGTAAAAGTAAAACGGGTGGTATCTTCCTGTTCCCAGTAAGCTTCGCTTATACGGCAGTTGTTGGTTTTCACATCGCTATGCAGCCGGCTGAAGCTGGTAAAGTCTTCGTATCCTTTCAACACCTCACACAAGGCATTCATGGTGTCTATATCGGGTTGGAAAAACACCCGGTAAGTAAAATCGTACAGAAACGGGTTCTTTTCCGTCGTGAGGTAATATTTATACGTCCGGGATATGGCTGAAAAGCGGGCATGTGCGTCGGGGCTCACTTCCCGGATTTCGCGAATGGATATATCGTGGGGCAGAAAGCTGTTGAGGTTTTTCACCAACCTCATTGAATCGAAACGCTCATCCGAAAAATCAACATGCGCCACCATCTTCCGGGCATGCACACCCGCATCGGTTCTGCCCGCTCCCACCACTTCCACCGGTTCACGTAAAACGGTAGAAAGGGCATCCTGTAGCACCTGCTGCACACTGACTCCGTTGGGTTGTATTTGCCAGCCCACATAGTTTTTCCCGTTATACGAAAGTGTAATAAAAAAGCGCTTCATCTTACTTTCCCCTTGCCGTTATATGGAAACAAGCCTGCTTCCGCTCGTGTTTCACGTAACACCGTTGTTGATTTTTTAAGTCGAAAAGTACCTGCGCCAACACAAGCTTCAACCGTTCCGGCGGGACCTGGCGAATGGAATCGGGCATCACCGGGTCGAAACGTTTCCACGATATGTCGAAGGTAGTTCCGTAACGATGTGTGGAGTTTTCACTGGCGTTGATATTCCTTTTTGTCAATATTGAAAGGTCTTCATCGGTGCGGAGGATACTGGTCAGGTAAAGCCGGTAAAGAGGTAGATCTTTGCTGTAAAGCGAATCCCTGAAATTCCGCGTAATATCAACAAACAACTGCGCTGCTGAAGGAACCAGAAACGGAATAGAATGGGTTAAATCGTACATTTTGTAAAGTTCCAGTTCATCCGGCAATCGGACAAGCTCATCTTTCAGCTTCAACGTATCGTTGCGTAAAGCCATCGGTGAAATACCCAAGGCAGTAGCAGCCGACAAGTGAGCATCCTGTAAATCGTTGAACTCCTTGTTGTAATTCCCCGAAAACCGTTGTTTCCGCTCCAACGGAATCCCACGTGCCGTCTTGACGGTTTCGGCAGTTTCGGTGGTCTCCGCTTTACCTTTTCCACAGCACAAGATCAGAAAAGGAAGTGAAACTAAGAGCATCCATCGGAAATAAATCATAACAGCCGTTTTAACCGTTCATTTCCCGAAGCCTTATTTTCGTAAGCACCTGCTTGGTGTTTAATGGAAAGTCGCCATCCATCATCCACGAGTAATAACTGGGCTCGTTGCGTAAGACCTGTACCACCGGCTTACCCTTGTGTTTACCGAAATTAAATACCTCAACTCCTTTATCATCGAAAATAATCCGTCCGGCAAAATCCACGTTATTGTTAAAGCTGGAATACTCTTTGGATAAGAATGCAACATCGTTTTCCAAGTCGGGATAACGGTCGAGTTGTGATTTCAATACCTCGTAAGTAGCAATGGTGTCTGCCTCTGCGGAGTGTGCGTTTTGCAACTCTTTGTCGCAATAAAATTTATAAGCTGCCTCCAGCGTTCGTTGTTCCTTTTTGTGGAAGATAATCTGAACATCCACAAACTTCCGTTTGCTCATGTCGAAATCCACTCCTGCCCGAAGAAATTCTTCAGAAAGCATCGGGACGTCGAAGCGGCTGGAATTGAAGCCCGCTAAATCGCAACCTTCCAACATATCGGCCAACGATTTTGCCACTTGTTTAAAGGTCGGACTATCTTTCACATCATCATCGGTGATACCGTGAATGGCTGTCGACTGGGCAGGAATAGGCATCTCGGGGTTGATAAGCCGGGATTTTATTTCTTCTTTCCCGTTCGGATGGACTTTCAGTAACGATATTTCTACAATCCTGTCTTTTGTAATATTTATCCCCGTGGTTTCCAAGTCAAAGAAAACCAGCGGGTTTTTGAGGTTTAGTTTCATTTATCAATCATTTAACATCATCGGCATCAGCAGTGTGAGCATGTCTTCGTTTTCTTCGTTTTCGGCAGGAAGAATAATTCCGGCACGCGAAGGATCAGAAAGTTCGAGCTTCACATCGGTGGATGGAATATTGTTCAGTATATCAATCAGGAAAACAGCTTTAAAACCAATATTCATTACGTTTCCGTTATACTGGCAAGGAATCATTTCTTCTGCTGAAGTCAGAAAATCAATATCCTGCGCCGAAACAACAATTTTGTCTTCCGACAGTTGCAGCTTTACCAGACTGCTTGCCGGATTTGAAAATACGCTCACGCGTTTTAAAGCATTCAGCAACGCAAGCCTGTCGAGCGTAACGTTGTTGGGATTATTTTGTGGAATTACCGAATTGTAATTGGGATAGCGTCCTTCCACGAAACGACAGATCATCACAAAGTTCGACATCGTTATGTACGCATTGTTTTCGTCAAATTTCACATCCACCGTTCCGTTTTCCTTCGGAAGGAGCGACCTCAGCAAGTTAGCCGGTTTTTTCGGCAGAATAAACGACGATCTTCCATCCCCTTTCACGTCTTTATGAATTACACGCACAAGCTTGTGTCCGTCTGAAGCAACGAAAGTCAGGTCATCTGTAGTGATATCGAAATAGATACCGTTCATCACCGGGCGCAATTCATCGTCAGCCGTAGCGAAAACAGTTCTGTTGATGCCGTTGAAAAGTGTTTCGGCAGGAATATTGAGTCCTATTGCCGATTCTTTCAACTCTTTGGGTCTTGGATATTCATCGCCTTTTAAACCTACAAAATTGTACTTCCCGTTGTGGTAGTATATGTAAATTTCAAGCGTTTCGTCGTTTACATCGAAAGTGAGCGGCTGGTCGGGAAGCTCTCTCAGCGGATCCAACAGGTTTTTTGAATTAATGGCCAAACTGCCTGTTCCTTCCGAGCTGTTCACTTCGACTTTGGTTTCCAATCGGGTTTCGTTGTCGGCGGCTGTAATGGTCAACACATTTCCGTCCAGTTCCAAGAGAAAACAATCCAAAATAGGTAACGAATTTTTTGAATTGATAACTCTGCTGATCGCTTGCAGATGGCTCAACAATGTGGCGCTTGATACTACAAATTTCATAGGGAGTGAATTTATTTAATGTTTGATGTTTTGATATAATTTAGCAAATATACAAAATTATCCGTTTTGAAAAGATTTGTCTGTCCAATTTTTCCAAGATTTGTCGATAAGAGCATTTGGTCATTTCTTATTCCGGGGATGATGTTCAATAATCTCTTGCCTCAGAAAACTTCGGTCCATGTGAGTATATATTTCGGTAGTTGTGATTTTTTCATGCCCCAGCATTTCCTGAATTACACGGATGTTCGCTCCTCTTTCCAACAGGTGTGTAGCAAATGAATGACGAAAAACATGTGGACTGATCTCCTTGCTGATTCCAGCTGCCTCAGCGTATTGCCTGATATAATAAAAAACCGTGACACGCGAGATAGCTGTTCCTCTTGAACTTAAAAAAACAACATCTTCACTTCCTTTTTTCACCCTTTGTTGATTGCGGTGCAAGAGATAATTTTTTATTTTTTGGATAGCTGTTTCCGATATGGGAACCAGCCGTTGCTTGCTACCCTTCCCCTGTACGCGTATAAACCCTTCATCGAAGAACAAATCGGAGAACCTGAGGTTAGTCAGTTCAGACACACGCAGTCCACAACTGTATAGTGTTTCGATAATCGCATAGTTTCGGGCACCTTCGGCAGTGGAGACATCTATTCTGTCTAACAAGCAATCGATTTCCTCAACAGACAGCACTACCGGCAGCTTCAACCCAATTTTGGGAGCTTCCAACAACAGGCCGGGGTTTTCCTCGATAAATCCGTCAAGGACAAGATAATGAAAAAAAGACTTAATCCCCGATATTATCCGTGCCACCGAACGAGCTTTTATACCGTTGTCGTGCAATTCAGCAAGAAACTCCTCCAAGTGTTGAAGCTTCATTTCAGTGAAGGAAAGGTTCCGGGTCTCTGCAAAATCAATCAGTTTTTGCAGATCGGTCATATAAGCGTCAATGGTGTTTGACGATAGCCCTCTTTCCAAGAGCAGGTAGCGTTTGTATTTTTCGACAGGTGAGTTTCGTTGCATCGGTTAGCGTTTGTCCATTTCCGATATCCGATTTTTTGCTTCGTCAATATACCGGCATATTGCTTCGATTATCTTACTCTTCTCATCTTCCCGAACGTTTTTTTCATGGTCTAATTTCAGCAAAACATCCGATAATTCCTCGTCTCCCATCATCTTGAAAAGCGGCAATATTTTGTGCGCAACCTGTGCGGCGTTTTCCATGTCGTTTTTCTCAAAACAGGTCTTGAGGTCATTGTTGTTCTTCCCGGTATCGAGCACGAACGCCCTCAGTATTTCCAACGAACTTTCCCGGTCGTCTTTAACAACGTCAATCAATGCAGAAACTCCTTTACTGTTTTCAACCGCTCCCATCTCCTCAGCCAATGTGATCCTCACGTATTTATTAATCATCGTGAAAAGTTGTGCGGAAGTGAAAGGCTTGTTTAGAAAATCAGTAAAACCCAACTGTTTGAAATCAGCAGAAGACAAATCCGATTTCGCCGACAAGGCAATAACCGGCGTTGATTTCGATTGAAAGATGTCAGAGTCTAACATGCTTTTTACAAGTGTGAAACCATTTGTCCTTGGCATTTGAATATCCAGAAATATTAAATCGAAAATCTTGTTTTTTAAAATATTCAACACATTATCAGGATCGACTTCGGTAACAACATTTATCTTTTTCAATTTGAGCATTTCAGCCAGCATTGTCAGCTGAATCGGATCATCATCTACAGCTAGCACCGAAATATTTTCACAATCAAAATCGGGACAACCTTCACCTGAACTCCATATTTCTGTCAACCGCGATGTTTCAAGCGGAAGATCAACAAAAAACTCGGAACCTTTGCCTCTCTCGGATCGCAGGTGAATTTTTCCACCCAACTCATCTACCAACCCTTTTGTTATAGCCAGTCCGAGACCGCTTCCTTCTTCCTGCTGCCCTATTTTGTCGGGTTTTATCTGGGTAAACTCCTGAAAAATATACTCCTGATATTCTTCACTGATTCCTAATCCGGTGTCTCTTACCGAGAATTTCAAAATCGTTTTACCTATATCATTTACCGGCTCAACAAAAACCTCAACCGTCCCTTGTAACGTGTACTTTATCGCGTTTGAAATCAAGTTGGAATAAATCTCCCGGATCATAAACGGATCCCCAAAAACAAGTAAATCTCCGGGGACTTTATTGACCACATTGTATTCCAGTTGTTTTTTTTCAGCAAGAGGTTTAAAGCTGTTCACTGTATTTTCGACCAGTTCATGCAAATTAAAATTCATCTCCTTGCGCAACCACGTACCTGATTCTATTTTCTGATAATCGAGAAGGTTTGTGACCAGTTGCAACACATGATTTCCCGATTTTTTCATGTTTTTCAAGTATGTTTTCCGGGTGTTTTCATCGGCTCCCGACTCCATCAATTCCACATATCCCAGAATTGAACTCATCGGCGCCTTTATATCGTGTGAAATGGATAACATCAGCTTTTCGCGTGACCGCAGCAATTGGTTGACGCGGACGTTGGATTCTTCCAATCTTCTTCGATACTTCTGGCTTCGGTTGATATCCATCAAAAACAACAATCCAAAAACAAGCGCTATCAATATGGCCAGAGAAGTGACACCCAACACCGTTTTTGAAGACCGGTTGAGTGTGGCTTCTTTTTCTTCAATAAGCCGGATTGACTTGTTGATTTCCTCCTGTTCGATAGATTTTAATAAATCATCGATTCGTGCGGTCAGCAAATGATTAGTGTTAGTCATTGAGGATTGTCTTAGAAGTAACGCGGCCTGAAATTTTCGCTGACTATCCAGATTCAACCTTTCGGAATACCTCACCATATTGACCACCGTGTCGATTGCCAGCCTGATGTTATCGCGGGCAATATCAGCAGCAGAAGGACGGTTTTGAATGATCAGGGTTGAGTCCTGCTTACCCCTTATGGCATCCCCGATTCTTTTAAAAAGTCCTTTTTGCTCACTTTTCACAACCGTGGTATCGCTCTCTTCGACCGATTTGCGGACAACGTTTTTCCGCTCCATGTATTGCTTAATTTGATCATTAAGGTTTCTGGGAACAAATGTACTGACTGTCTCACGGATTATCCCCGGAGTTTTGTTGATGGAGTCCAACAAGACAGCTATGGCACGAAGGTTTTCTTCTTTTTCATCCAGCAACACTTCAATACTGTCGAGTTTAATTACCCGCAACGTATCTTTTGAAAGTTGTTTCAACGAGTTAATCTTAGCATTAATTTCTGGCCTTAGTGAATGGTAGCGGGCAAAGTAATCTGCCGCACTTTCGGGAGTGTACAAGTTTTGTGTGCTTTCAATTTCGTATAATTGATTGATAACATTACCTACAATAATCAGTTCAGACATATCTTCGTTCCGGACCCTTGTCTCTGAAAATCTGACAAGATTCTGGTAAACGGCCAACAACCCCACAATCATGATTGCTACGACCAGGACATACCCGATAATTACCTCATATTTTATGGAAGAACGTGATCCGGATGATTCCATTCAATTGATTCAGGTGATTAATTTAATTCTACGTTGTAAAGTTTTATCTTGTTGTACAAGGTTTTTCTGTCAATATTAAGTATTGATGCCGCCACGGTTTTATTTCCTTTGGCAATTCCAAGTGCTTCGATTATTTTTTCCTTTTCGTAATTTTCTTTCTTCAATCCTTCAATGACTTGCTTCTGCGGCTGAACAGACTCCGTTCCTTCCCCTGCAAGGTTTTTAAAAAGAACAGGCAGAATCGTTTCGGGAACTGTATTTCCTTCTGTCAACAGGCAAGCTTTAAAAATTAAGTTTTTCAGCTCTTTAATGTTCTCCTCCCAAGAGTGCTTAAAAAACGCTTCAAGAACTTCGGGGGCAATATTTTTCACCTTCCTGTCCAACTGTCTGTTTGCCACACCCAAAAAATGTTCAGCGTAAAACAAAATGGCCTCCTCGTTTCCCCGCAAAGTGGGGAGTTCAATGTATGACCTCAGGAGTGAGTCGACTAGTTTCGGGAGCAATACCGAAGTTAGCTGTTCCTTTTTTTCTCCAGTCGTTATGATAATTTGGACAAAATTATCATCTTTCTTCTGAGAGGAGAGGGCTTTCAACAACAATGTCTGAAAATTGATACCGGTCTTCTGAAGATTTTTAACAAGCAGTAAGCCCCCTTTTGCTTTATCAAGCGCCTGCAAAAACAACTCTTCATAATCTCTCCGCTCACCGTTCCTGTTCAGTACTTGCGAATCCAGATCGAAAGTTACAAACGGACCCGAATCTATTCTGCTCCTGCTGTAAATATAGTGCGCAACGGAAGTTTTTCCGGTTCCCTTATCCCCGATAACCAACAGGTGGGAATCGTCGTGTACAACTTCACTCAGCTTATCGAAAACCCTCGTGTAAATCTCCCCTCCCGGCCGAATCAATGGATCCCGAAACTGTTCCGTAATTTTTTGATTCTCCTGGTATTTTAGGGCATCGTCAATCTTTTTGTACAAGACTTCCGCTTCAATGGGCTTTGCGATATAATCCACCGCTCCCAGTTTCATAGACTCTACTGCCGTTTCAATATCAGCATAGCCGGTCATCATAATTACCAAAATATCTGAGTCGAACTTTTTAATCCATGACAGGAAAGAAAAGCCATCAGCTTCGGGCATCCTGATATCTGAAAGGATCAAATCGTAAGCTTCATTTTTTACTTTTTGCTGGGCCTCCTGAACACTTGTGGCCGTATCTGCCTGGTAGTGCTGCTTCACCAACCAGGATTTCAGCATCAGGCAAATAGTCAAATTATCGTCTAGGATTAGGATTCTTTTCATGTTATAAGCTGAAGGTTATTCATTTCCTCCCATTGATCTCTCTTTATGAAGTTCCCTGGAAATCATGACTCCCGAATAAAGCAAGAAAACGGCCCCGATCATCATCGACAACGCCCACAAATTGTTCTTCCTAAACATCAGGTAGGTGCCAACAATCATCAACACACACGCAATCACCTGAAAATTGAATAATCGCTTTCCGCGAACACTCTTACCCGGATAAGGTGAAAGAGCCGTAACCCCACTGAATATCAGCACTGAAACTGCCATAATCCACGGGGCAACCAATGGGGCAAAAAGATACAATACAGCAGATATTAAGATGACAATGCCGGAAATCTGATAAATGGTTTCTTTTGATTTATGCATTAATTTTCACTTTAAACTTCAGAACAATGATCTCTAATGTATTTAACATAAAATGTCCAATTCAACGGTACTACAAATTTAATAAAATAAACTTATCAGGTACTTCCTTTTCAGAAAACTTTCGCCACCTCCAGGGTTTACTATTCAATCACGAAGATCTCTTCGTTTTCTTTCTTCATCAAATAGTTTTCCCGGGCATATTTTTCGAGATTCTCCAGACTTGACTGGAGTTCATTTAACTTGGCCTTATCTGTTTCTGTTTGTTTGCGGTAGTATTCGATTTGTGTTTTCAGGTCACGGATTTCATTCTCGTATTTGATTCGCTTCAGCAGGCTACTATCACTGAAAAAGAACAACATAGCTATAAGAGCTACCAAAATTATCAATTGATAGACCGATAAGCTTAATACCCTTTTTTTCATAATTTTTCTGAAATCCATAAAGTTCAGCTAATCTTGAGAAACTGTTTGAATTTTATACTACAAAATTAAACGAAATTTCATACTAATTCAAACGATTTCGTGGAATTAAGTGAAATATAACAGAGACAGCGCGGGTTTTTACCGGTTTTTGAAGTATCTTTACGCTTTGTAAACTTTAAAATTCACTATAAAATATGAAAAGATTCTTCTCCATCACCGTTGTTTTTTTCTTTGCAGTATATGCAACTTATCCCTGCACAAATCTACTCGTAGGCAAAAAAGCATCGGTTGACGGTTCAACCCTTATTTCCTATTCTGCCGATTCTTACAATCTTTACGGTGAACTTTATCATTGGGAAGCTGCACAATACAATCCCGGTACGATGCTGAAGGTATATGAATGGGATACGGGAAAATACCTGGGTGAAATACCGCAGGCACTCAAGACCTACAACGTTATCGGCAACATGAACGAACATCAGGTAGCCATCGGGGAAACCACCTTTGGCGGACGTCCCGAGTTAAGCGACTCCACCGGAATCATGGATTACGGAAGCTTGATTTATATTACCCTGCAACGGGCAAAAACTGCACGTGAAGCCATAAAAGTCATGACCGGCCTGGTAGCTGAACACGGGTATTACAGTTCCGGCGAATCTTTCTCCATTGCTGATCCAAACGAAGTTTGGGTAATGGAAATGATTAGCAAAGGCGTTGGCAACAAAGGGGCTGTATGGGTGGCTGTCCGCATTCCCGATGATTGTGTATCGGCACATGCCAACCAGGCACGTATCCAGCAGTTTCCTTTAAACGATCCCGAAAACTGCCTCTACTCTCCCGATGTTATTTCTTTTGCCAGACAACAAGGATATTTCTCGGGCAAAGATGCCGATTTTAGTTTTGCTCAGGCTTATGCACCCCTCGATTTTGGAGCGCTACGTTTTTGTGAGGCGCGTGTATGGTCGTTTTTTAATCGCGTAAATAAAGATATGGGAAAATATGTAACGTATGCACAGGGTAAAACTATCGATCCGATGCCGTTATATATCAAGCCGGATAAAAAACTCAGTGTCCACGATATCCAGGGTATGATGCGCGACCATTATGAAGGAACCGAACTCGACTGGCGTTTTGATGTCGGTGCCGGCCCGTTCAACTCTCCCTATCGCTGGTCTCCACTCACCTTCCAAGTAGATTCAGTTGAGTACTGCAACGAGCGTCCAATTGCTACTCAACAGACCGGATTCTCTTTTGTCGCTCAAATGCGTTCCTGGCTGCCTGAAACGATTGGAGGTATTCTGTGGTTCGGTGTTGACGACGCTGCTCAAACAGTTTATTATCCGGTTTACTGCGGACATACCCATGTACCGGAAGAGATGGCGGTTGGCAACGGCGATTTACTCACCTACTCCGAAACATCGGCTTTCTGGACGCACAATTGGGTGTCGAACATGGTTTACACACGATACAGCGATATGAACATAGACATGCAAAAAGTGCAGCAGAAACTGGAAAACAATTTCAGGGAAACACAGCCCGAAATTGAAAAGAAAGCATTAAATTTGTACAGGAAATCCCCGCCAGAAGCTGTTCGTTTTCTCACCAACCACACCAATTCTTTGATTAGAGATGGTCTACAGGAGTGGAAGAAGCTCGGACAATACTTAATGGTGAAATATGTGGATGGTGTGGTAAAGAAAGAAGAAAACGGGAAATTCAAAAGAAACCCGCACGGACAACCCGCGTCACCGGAACGTCCTGGTTATTCAAATGAATTTTATAAAAAGGTTATCGACCAAACCGGAGAAAAATATAAGGTTCAAAAAGTAGAACCAACGGTGGATTAATTATATATTTTGTTATTCTATGGACAACGAAACATTATTAGCTCAAGTAACCGATAAGGCTCAATTATGGCTTAGCGGCAACTACGACGAAGAAACAAAAAAAGAAGTAAGGCAGATGCTGCAAAACGAAGACAAGCGTCAACTGATTGATGCGTTCTACAGAGATCTAGAGTTTGGCACAGGAGGTCTTCGTGGCATTATGGGGGCAGGCAGCAACCGAATGAATATTTACACCGTTGGTGCGGCTACGCAAGGATTATCCAACTACTTGTTACAGGAGTTTGCCGAGTTGGAACAGATCAAAGTAGTCATCGGGCACGATTGCCGGAACAACAGTCGTAAATTTGCCGAGATATCTGCCGATATTTTCACCGCAAACGGAATTAAAGTGTTTCTTTTCGAAGACTTACGTCCGACACCGGAAGTTTCATACGCCATTAGAAAACTCGGTTGTCAGAGTGGAATTATGCTTACAGCATCACACAATCCCAAGGAATACAACGGATATAAGGCCTATTGGGAGGATGGAGCACAAGTACTTGGGCCGCACGACAAAAACATTATTGCTGAAGTAAACAGAATCTCATCGATAGAAGAAATTAAGTTCAACGGCAACAAGGAATTGATCGAGATTATCGGGAAAGACATGGACAAGGCCTTTATCGACAAGGTTAAAAGTTTTGTTCTTTCTCCCCAAGCTATTGAAAATCAAAAAGAATTAAAGATTGTTTATACACCCATCCATGGAACCGGCATCAAGCTTATCCCCGATGCGCTGAAAGCCATTGGATTCACGAATGTTATCAACGTACCCGAGCAGGACGTAATAAGTGGAGATTTTCCGACAGTCATCTCTCCCAATCCCGAGGAGCCGGCAGCATTGGACTTAGCTATAAAAAGAGGTATCGAAACAGAAGCTGATGTTGTTTTAGCCACTGATCCCGATGCCGACAGAATCGGAGCAGCCATCCGTGACGACGAAGGCAATTTTAGGCTGGTCAATGGTAACCAGACCATGCTTATCCTTATTTATTACCTGATGACACGCCGCAAAGAGTATGGGCTGCTAAAGGGTAAGGAATTTATCGTAAAAACGATTGTCACCTCCGAGTTGGTGAAAAAAATCGCAGACAAGATGGGCATCGAAATGTTCGACTGTTACACCGGATTCAAATGGATTGCCGACGTTATCCGCAAGAACGAAGGGGTAAAAAAATACATCGGTGGAGGAGAAGAAAGCTACGGATTCCTCGCCGACGATTTTGTGCGCGACAAAGATTCGGTATCAGCCTGCACGCTGTTTGCAGAAGTTGCAGCCTGGGCAAAAGATAATGGAAAGACACTGTACCAACTGCTTCAAGATATCTATGTAGAATATGGGTATTCCAAAGAGGTAGGTATTTCATTGGTGCGCAAAGGGAAAGAGGGTGCCGACGAAATTGAAGCCATGATGAAAAACTTCAGGGCAAACCCCATGAAAGAATTAGCAGGCTCACCCGTTATTTTATCGAAGGATTTCGTGAAACTGGAAAGTGTGGATTATGTCAAAGAAGAGGTGACCACACTCGAGATGCCCACAACATCTAACGTGTTACAATACTTTACAGAAGATGGCACAAAAGTATCTATTCGCCCTTCCGGAACTGAACCCAAGATAAAATTCTATATCGAGGTGCAAGGCTCTCCCATATCTTCGCGCGAAGAAATTCTACAAGCGGAGGCTCAGGCAGATGAAAAAATTAATGCTATCAAAGAATTCTTCGGAATTTAACTATCGATAATTATTAAAATGAGAAAAAAACTGACCATTGCCTTGGTGGCCCACGATCATCGAAAAGCCGACATGGTCGACTGGGTTATCTTTAATTCAGATTTCCTATCCCACCATCATCTGGTCTGCACGGGCACAACCGGCGGACTGGTTCGTGATGCACTGAACGAAGAAGGAGTATTTCCCGAAATTACCTGCATGAATTCCGGCCCTATGGGTGGAGATGCTGAGATCGCAGCCATGGTGGTACGCAAAGAAATCGATCTCGCCGTGTTCCTGATCGACGACCTGAACGCACAGCCGCACGAGGCAGACATCATGATGCTGCTGCGCCAGTGCCGTATACATAACGTACCTATAGCCTGTAACCGTTACAGCGCCGACCTGATGATTACCAGCAGTCTATGGGACGACCTGTCTTATGTCCCCATGCCGCCGCGATACGAAAAATTTGAACGAAATTAATGAGACGGGAAACAAGAGACTGTCTCAAAATAAAAAACAACCCTACTGATACAATGAATATTCGGATTTGTTCCCGGACAGGTGAATAAAAAGAAGAAAGAGGGTGAAATCACACATTGAGATTCACCCTCTTTCTTGTATGTTTTTTAATAACAAAGATTATTTTACAATCTTTAGCTCACTGACGATATGGGGTGCGTTCATGATTTTATCGATTGTGTAAAGCACGTAACGGACATCCACACTGATCGTACGTTGCATCTCGGGTTCAAAGACAATGTCTCCGCTCAACGCCTCCCAGTTTCCGTCGAACGCCAATCCGATAAGTTCCGCTTTCCCGTTAAAAACAGGGCTTCCCGAATTACCTCCGGTAATGTCGTTATCGGAAAGGAAATTTACCCGCATAGTCCCATCCTTAGCTGCATATCTTCCAAAATCTCTTTTTTGGAGAGCATCAACGATGTAAGGTTGTAAATGAAATTCCGGATCGTTTTCCTTATATTTTTCCAACACTCCTTTTTCGGTCGTATAATAATCATACCAGACCCCGTCGCGCGGCTTATATCCTTTCACCGATCCATAACTCATTCTTTGGGTAAACGTTGCATCGGGATAAAAATTCTTTCGCGAGTCCATCTCCATCAATGCAGCCATCAGTTCTCGCTCACCCCTCATCATGTTTTCATATGCCGACATCATTTGCCCTGAGAGTTCGTATCCCATATCTTTAGTCGATAATGCCAGCTCCATAGCCGGGTCTTTGGTCAGCATTTCCGTATTCGCATCTTTCAACAAATTCATCAAATCAGTCAGGTTGGTAAATTGAGAATTGGCAAACAACCAATCGGCATACTTGTCGTAATCCCCATCAAATTCGGTTTTAATTTTTTTGTAAATATCGGGAAGGTACTTTTCCGGAACTCGCTGTTCGTATAGCCGCATTAATACAGGAAGGACTTTCCGGTCAAGTTTTGACTCATAATTTTTATACGACTCAATGATCCTGTCGTTGATAAATTCAGCCTTGTCTTCTTCCGTCCCATCCATATCAAACTGAAGGATGGTATTGGCAAAACGGATCAATTCGATTCCGTTGTTAAACGTTTCGAGAAAATAGGTCGTGTAACGAGCCATATCAGTAGAACCGGCATACGCTTCTTCCAGTGTTTTTAGCAGATGACCGTATTTTGCCTTGTTTCTTTCGCTATTGTTGATCCAACTTGTCAATCGGCTTTCCAGCAGGCGCTTTTCCGCCAATACGTCAAGCTTAACAAGGGCTTCGTTCATACCCATGGAGTTTTTCCAGTAGTTTGAGCTTCCGGCATACTTGTTGGCATATTTCAACCGGATAGTATCGTTTTTAGTCATGGCATCCCACCAGATATCCTGTTTGGCTCCACGCACCTCAACACGCGGTTTGTTCTCCGATTCCATTTGCTGTGCAATTCCAAACGACGAAAGATAGCGTTGTGTGCTTCCCGGATAACCGATGGTCATGGCATAGTCGCCGTCTCTCACTCCTCCCAAGGAAACCGGAACCACATATTTAGGCTTGTACGGCACATTATCGGCGTTGTGTTTAGCCGGTTTGTTGTTCCTGTCCGCATACACGCGGAAAACCGAAAAATCACCCGTGTGGCGGGGCCACATCCAGTTATCCGTATCGCCTCCGTATTTTCCTATCGACGATGGTGGGGTTACCACCAAACGGATATCACGAAAAACATCATAAACTACTTTGTAGTATTTGTTCCCTGAATAAAAAGGAATAATCCGTACCGAGGTAAAGGGATCGTCGTCGTATTGCTTGAGCAGTTCATCCGAGATAGAGTCGATGGCCAATTCGCGTTGTACTTCGCTTAACACGGAAGGCACCTTAGGCAAAATCTGCTGGGTAACTTCCTCCATACTGCGGAGAAAAGAAATAGTCAACCCATCAGCATATAATTCCTGTTGCAAATTATCGGCTTTGAAGCCATTTTTCAGGTAATCCGCTTCAACCGAACTTAGTTTTTGAATAGCACCGTACCCGCAATGGTGGTTGGTAAAAATCAACCCTTTGTCGGATACGGCAACACCGGAACAACCGCCGCCGAAAATGACCACTGCATCTTTCAGCGAAGCGTTTTTCTCATCGTATAGTTTGTTTACCGGAAAGGTGAATCCCAGTTCTTTCATTCGCTCCACACTCTCCCGATTAAGTTCTTTCAAAAGCCACATTCCTTCGTCGGCTTTGGTTGCAAGTGCCACAAGCAATATGGCAGTAATCAATAGTATCTTTCTCATTTAGTTCAAATTAAGTATATTATTTCCTGAAATATTTATTTATAATGGGTATCTGTTGCAAAGGTAAGTCCTTTTTTAAAACTATAAACAGGTAAATTCCTATTAAAACAGTGTTTACAAGCAACCTTAATCCGGCATGGCCGATATTTCCGTGAGTAAACATTATTCCCGCAAACAGGAACGCAGCTATGACAACATAAAATCCTGCCGATTTTAAATCGTATTGAATGGGATAGTTTTTCTGACCGAGAAAATAAGAAACCACCATCATGACAAGGTTAGCAAAAAATGCTGTCCAGGCACAAGCCATGTAACCGTATTCCGGGACAAATAAGATATTTCCCAACACCGTTACAACGAGTCCGATTAAGGATAAATAAGCGCCCCACCGGGTCTGATCGGTCAGTTTATACCACAACGACAGATTGAAGTAGATACCAAAAAACAACTCTGCTGCCATCACGATTGGAACTATAGCAAGCCCCTCCTGATAGTTAACCTCCAGCAAATATTTTACGATATCGAGATACCCCATGACAGCCAGGAAAATAAACAGCCCAAAAATGATGAAATACTTGGTTGCCTGGGAATAGGCCAACTTATTGTCACCTGATTCTTTATTTTTAGCAAAGATAAACGGTTCGAAAGCGTATCGGAAAGCTTGAGTGAACATGACCATAATCACCGCAACCTTAAACGAAGCCGTGTAAATGCCCAACTGCCCCATCTTATCTACTTCGGTAGAAAGGTGCGGATAAAGCATTTTATCCAGGTTCTGATTCATTATTCCGGCAACACCCAGCACAAGCAACGGCAGGGAATAGACCAACATTTTCTTCAGCAAAACTCCGTCGAAAGTATATTTCACCCTCAATTGCGGTGAAAGCAGCAGTAACCGGATAAACGACGCCATCAGGTTGGATATCAAAATATAGTCGACTCCCTTGCCTATATCGAACCAGAAAAAAGCTCCGGGGAATTTTACGGCAAGCCAAGGACAGGCCAGGAAGAAAAAAAGATTGAACGCGATGGTTATCAAAACATTCAGGACCTGTATGGTTGCAAACCGGATGGGACGTTTTTGATACCTCAAAAAAGCGAAGGGAATTGCACTGAGCGTATCTAATCCGAGTATGATAATCAGCAGCAGAACATAGTGTGGTTTTATAGCCTCACTTCCAAAAATGGTTGTTATAGGATTTAAAAATAAGATTGCTAGGAGAATGAACAAAAACGTCGTAAAAGCAATACTGATAAGCGTTGTTGTATAAACCTTGAGTGGATCTTCATCGCTTTTATTCGCAAACCGGAACAATCCGGTTTCCATCCCATACGTAAGAATTACAACGGTGAGTGCAGTCCAGCTGTACAGATTGCCCACCACTCCCATTTGGGCAGTATTCATCAAAACATAAGTCCAAAAGGGGGTAAGCAACCAGTTTAGAAATCTGCCCAAAATACTGCTTACTCCGTAAATTGCTGTTTCCTTTGCAAGGGTTTTCATTCCTCCTGCCATACATCCAAATCTTTGAAATTAACGGCAAAAGTACATAAAATAGGCTTTTGTTTGCCAATTTGAGGCATAATTATACATCTTTTAAATAGCGTTAGGATGGAACTTTCGAAAAAAACCGTTTACTTTGTAGCTTTATTGAGGAATCGTGATTTATGGCACAAGAAGACGTTTTTAAAAAGATTGTATCGCACTGTAAAGAGTACGGATTTGTTTTTCCATCGAGCGAGATTTACGATGGGTTAGGCGCCGTTTACGACTACGGGCAAATGGGTGTTGAACTGAAAAACAACATCAAAAAATATTGGTGGGACAGCATGACCTTACTGCACGAGAACGTGGTGGGGATTGATTCTGCCATTTTTATGCATCCAACTATATGGAAAGCTTCGGGGCACGTGGATGCTTTTAACGATCCGCTGATAGACAATAAAGACAGCAAAAAACGTTATCGGGCCGATGTATTGATTGAAGAATACCTGGCAAAGATTGACGAGAAAATAGAGAAGGAAGTTGAAAAGGCAGCCAAACGGTTCGGGGACAGCTTTGATGAAAAGATGTATCGCGAAACCAATCCGCGCGTATTGGAGAATCAACAAAAACGCGACGAGGTCCATGCCCGGTTTGCAAAAGCATTGAATGACAGTAATCTTGATGACCTGCGTCAACTCATTGTTGATTGTGAAATAGCCTGTCCGGTAAGCGGATCCAGGAACTGGACAGAAGTACGCCAGTTCAACCTGATGTTTGCCACGGAAATGGGCTCTACTGCTGAGGGTGCCATGAAGGTATACCTCCGGCCAGAAACGGCGCAGGGCATTTTCGTCAACTTCCTTAATGTGCAAAAAACCGGTCGGATGAAAGTTCCTTTCGGCATCGCACAGATTGGCAAGGCTTTTCGTAACGAAATCGTTGCCCGTCAGTTTATTTTCCGCATGCGCGAGTTCGAACAGATGGAGATGCAGTTTTTTGTAGCGCCGGGCACAGAACTCGACTGGTTTGAATATTGGAAAAAGGAGCGATTAAAATGGCATCAGGCTCTCGGTTTCGGCAATGAAAATTATCAATTTCACGACCACGACAAGTTGGCCCATTACGCCAATGCCGCTACAGACATTGAGTTTCGCATGCCTTTCGGCTTTAAGGAAGTGGAAGGAATTCACTCCCGCACCGATTTTGATTTGTCCCAACACGAAAAATACTCGGGCAAGAAGATGCAGTATTTCGATCCGGAACTCAACAGTTCCTACGTTCCTTACGTAGTGGAAACTTCTATCGGGGTAGATCGGATGTTTCTTTCAGTCCTCACCAGCTCCTATTGCGAAGAGAAACTGGAAGGCGGGGAAATTCGCGTAGTGCTGAAAATTCCTGCAGCCATAGCTCCCGTGAAACTAGCTGTCCTTCCCTTGGTAAAAAAAGACGGATTGCCCGAAAAAGCAACTGAAATAATGGATGCATTAAAATTCAGTTTTGCTTGTCAGTACGACGAAAAAGACAGCATTGGCAGGCGCTATCGCCGCCAGGATGCTATTGGCACGCCTTACTGCGTCACCGTTGACCACCAGACATTAAAAGACAACACCGTGACGGTTCGTGACCGGGACACGATGGAGCAAAAACGGGTTACCATCAACGAAATTGAGAAAGAAATTTCATTCAACACCGACATAAAACAGTTGCTTAAAAAACTTAATAAATAAAAAGACATCAGAAGTCAGAACACAATCTTTGCAATTGGGTCCTGGTTCTAAAAATCTTTAAAGAATATGAAAACAACATTATACTCCTTCGTCGTTGCCTGCTTGTCCCTGTTTCTTGTTTCCTGCGAGAAGACAGTCAGTTTTGATGATGAGTTCAAGATGGATAACGAGAAGCAATTTGCGAAAATTACTGCAAGCTCAGAATACACAAAAATTGAATCCCAATCGGGAAACGGACACATCATGTACAAAGAGATCACCGACGGTGATACCGGGGAAACGCCTTATTTTACGGATCAAGTCAGTGTGTTGTACACCGGTTGGTTCAAAAGGTATTGGACCAAGGAGGATACATTTACCGGCGATGACGGGAATCTTTTTAAGAACAAAGTGATTTTTGACTCAACCGCCGACAGGAATAATGTTCCCAGTAAATTTACCGTGGGCAGCGAATTAATTGACGGATTCAGCACTGCCTTACAACACATGGAGGTAGGAGATAAATGGGAGATATGGATTCCCTGGCAATTGGGTTATGGAGCTTCCGGAAGAGGTGATATAAAAGGCTACTCCACCCTGGTTTTCGAAATTGAGTTGTTGGAAATTGTGAAATAAAAACCTCCATAGTACTACAACGTCGATAAAAATTTCTCAATGGCACTCCTCACTTGTGAGCGGGTGCCATTAAATTTATTAATCATCACCGTGAAGGCATATTGCTTGTTTCCATCAATAAGATAGCCTGAATAGCACTGCACTCCGCCAATACTTCCGCTTTTTGCTGATATTTTGCCCTCGTATTTCGTGTTGCGCATAAAACTGCGTAATGTACCGTCTTTTCCGGCTTTGGGTAGCGAATCGAAAAAAACTTTCGAATTTTTGCTTTTCGTGTACATATATGCCAGAATTTCGGTCAGGAATGCCGGGCTGAACGCATTCTGAGGTGCAAGTCCGGACCCGTCATGCAACGTAAGCGACGAGGTAGAAATCCCTTGTTGTTCCCAAAATTTCTTTACATAATCGATCCCTGCCTGAAGCGCATCGCTGTATATATCGGTATTTTGTGTTCTTCCGATTATCCTGAGCAAATGCTCTGCGTAATGGTTATTGCTCTTTACATTCACCTCCTGCACGATATCTTTCATCGGCCGTGAAGTTTGCGTGTGAACGATCTTTCCCGGTTTATACTGTACCTGTTTTTTTGCCAGATAATCTGTCCTTGCAGTTTCTACTTGACTTATTTTTATCCCCGAACGGACAAGATAATCAGCCAGCGTTTCACCTAAAAAAAGACCCGGATCAGGGATATCGCCCTTGATGCTGAACTCGGCCTTTCCAGCAGGAATATTCCCTTTCACTGTTCTCTCGTATGAAAACGGAATACCATAGATGTAACCATTATCACTTCCCGTCGTATTTAGTGTAAGAAAATTGGTGAACCGGATCTTTTTCATATCCGGCTCCGTCCGAAGAATCCGGGGCGGGGCGATCTTGGCAGAAGTATTAAAAAAAAGTTTATATGTATTATCAAAAATACTTATCCCGTAACTTCCCGAGGCGTAGTAATTTCCGATATCAATCCAAGTCCATTCGGGCGAAATACCGTCGTATCCGAACAGGTTATCGACTACGTAAATGCTGTATTCTCGATCCGGCTGCAATTCTTTCTTCAGCGCATCGGTGATATTGATGAAAAATGCGGTCGTGTTGTCGCCAAAGACATCACTGCCAAGCGTGGGATCACCCGAGCCAAGCACCAGGATCCTTGTAGGATCACTCTCATCCAAAGTCACCTGTGTAACGTATCTATACTCGCTACCCAACAGCTCCAGGGCCGTTGCGGAAGTAATAACCTTTGTTATCGATGCCGGCGTAAGCGATTTTTGCGGATCGTGCGAAACAATTGTTTTCCCGGTATTCAGGTCCGTGACCTGAATACCTACCGAGGCATGCTTCAAGGCGGCATTATTGAGGAGTTGTTGCAGCCCAACCTGCGAATAGGATAACCAAACGGAACACAGTGAAAGATATAAAAGAAGAAATCGTTTCATTCGTTTTTTTTAGTACGGACAAAAATAAGAAAAAAAAGACAAACTGGTTTATCTCTACAACAATTCATCCTTAATCGTCAAAAATAATTAATTGTCGTGCACAGCGCAAAAAAGACACCGCCTTACTGAAAGCGGTGTCTTTGTAATCACTATTTAAACAGGTCTTCTTAAAATTTGAAACCTACTGCAAGGTGCGCATTTTGACTTTTTACGTTAACTTCTTTATTTCTAGAAATATTGAGCAAGCCCATATTCCATCCCAAATCGACAAGGAAAGAACCGAATTCGGCACCAACACCTATACCGACACCAGCGTCGAAAGGCTTATACCCCATTTTCTTATCAAAAGTATTAACACTGTTTGTAGAAGCATTTATCTGTTTAAGGGCAGCGTCGACTGCTGCTTTTTGATCTGCCGGCACATTGCCTGAAACTTTTACAGTTGACTTACCGCTTATTTTGCCTCCAACTCCATAGGCCGCATAGGGACCGGCATGCAACACAACACGCGCCCCGGGGGTTACATCTATTTTATAGGCAAGGTGCAGAGGGATCTGCAAATACATGGCATTGGCTGTTTTATCCACCGTACCCGAAAGCTTAATGTCTCCTACTTTCTGGTCTATTTTTGTGGAAGATAGTTTTGCTCCTTTCGTAATAAAATACAATCCGGACTGAATAGCCACATTGGATTCAAATTCATAATCAGCTGCTATACCCACGTTAAAACCTAATTTCATCTTGGTGTCTTTTACCTCTTTTCCGTAAAAATTCGACATGTTTACTCCGCCTTTAATTCCTAGAGACAATCCCTGAGCGCTCACAGCTCCAACCATGGCCACCATGGCCAATGCCAATACAATCTTTTTCATAACTTTTTTAAATTAATAGTTAGTTTGTTTAAAAATTCAACGAAGTGATGTTGTTTCTCACTTCCGATAATAAGACGCAGGGAAACAAAAAACCCTCACTATCGGTTGAAAAAATTCACAAAAGATTACTGCTTACAATAAAAAAACACCGCCCAAAAAGCGGTGTTTCCAACGTTTATAATTCTGAAAAATTAGAATTTGTAACCTACGGAGAGGTAGGCGTTTTGATTTTTTACGTTTCCACTACTTGAATTGGATATATTAACCAGACCCATATCCCATCCGACATCAACCAGAAAGCGACTGAATTCTGCACCAACGCCAAGTCCTAAACCGGCATCAAACGGTTTAAGCATTTTGTTTTCTCCAAAAACATTAACGCCCTCACTTTCTGTTGAACTACTACCGGACGATACTTTAAGTTTCGATTTTCCCCCAACCCCGTATGCGACATAAGGACCTGCGTGAAATACAATACGGGTACCCGGAGTCACCTCCTGTTTATAAGCGAAGTGAACGGGGAGTTGTAAGTACATCGGATTTACAGTAATGTCTCCTGAAACGGTTCCCAGAGAGCCACTGTATTTAGCCCCTTTCGTCGTGAAAAATAATCCGGTTTGAATAGCCATGCTCGGGGCAAAGTCATAATCTGCAGCTAGACCGACATGAAAACCAATTTTCATATTTTTGTCGGTCAATTCATCACCGTAAAAATTCGACATATTAACGCCGCCTTTAATCCCCAGATTCAATTGTGCACTTGCTGCCGTTACTATAGCCAGCATGGCAACCACTAACGATAATCTTAATTTTTTCATAATTTAATTGTTTAATTAATAAATATAGCCTTTTCAAAAACAATGTTTATTGCACTTTCTAATACGCTTAATAAACAACTGTTCGGTTTTTTTGTTCGGTTTTGAATTTTTCAACGGATGCTTAACGAAAAGCATGCATCAAATGTAGTCCAGATTAAAATTGCCACAAAATGAGAATGGGAACTGTGTGGAATTTCTCAACAGGTTTTTAACAAAAATTCTGCCTATTGATGCTTTTTTGATGTTTGTTAGGGATAAAGACTACTTAAATCACACGTATTTCAACCAGTAGAGTTGCTCCAGGGAAAACAATTTCTCTGCCAATTCCTGCAGTTGCACCGCGTTTATGGCGTCTATTCGTGAAAAAACCTCTTCCAGAGGAAGGTAATGATTAAAATGAAGATAGCTTTTAGCCATTCTCAGGGTGATGCTTTCATTGTTTTCGGAAGCGATGCCCAGCTGTCCTTTATATTGTCTTTTTGCAGTTACCAGTTGACCTAAGGACAAAGGAATTTCTATAATCCTTCTTAACTCCCTATCTATAAGCTTTACACACCGCCCCACTTGTCTTTTATCGCAGGCAAAATAAATGGAGAGCAACCCCGTATCGGTGTACAACGTTATGTTCGACTCCACATTGTAGACCAATCCGTTTTTTTCGCGCAGCGAATTGTTCAACCGGCTGTTTGTGGCTCCCCCGGCAACAATATGATTCAACAGATAAAGGGTATACCTCTCCGGTTGAAACATATCGAAAGTGCGGGTCCCGAGGATAACGTGCGTTTGAGCGGTATTTTTTTCAATCCGACTCTTTTTTGCCGTTTCGGCCAAGGGACGTTCGCGCTTTTTGGATAATAAATACCGGGTATCGGGAAAACCGAAGTACCGTTCGCTCAAGCGCACCACCTTGGAAAAAGGAGTCTTTCCGAATGAAAACAAAACCATATTCGCAGGGGAGTACTGCCTGTTCACAAAATCGACCACCTTTTCCTTATCAAAAGTGAGTAACGATCCAGGGGTTCCCAATATGTAATGTCCTATCTCGTGATTAGGGAATAAGAGATTTTCGAAATCATCAAATATCAACTCCGACGGTGAGTCGGCATAACTGTTCATTTCATCTAAAATAACGTCTCTTTCTTTTTCTATCTGATGTTCGGGAAAAGTGGAATGAAAAACCATATCGCTTAACAACTCCACTGCTCTCTCAAAATATTCGGATAAAAACGTAGCGTAAATAAACGTTTCTTCCTTTGTGGTATAAGCGTTAAGTTCGCCGCCCACGTTCTCCATGCGGTTAATGACATGATGTGCCTGGCGCTTTTCAGTTCCTTTAAACAACATATGCTCCACAAAATGTGCCATCCCCTGTTCGTCCGGAAATTCGTCACGGGAACCCGTATTAATGGCTATTCCACAGTAGGATATTTCCGAGGGGAAAGGGTGATGAATAATGCGTAAGCCGTTGGTTAAGTGATGGGTTTGAAACATGTTCGATAATGGGTGCTAATTCTGGACTTCTTTCATCATGTACTTTTTTTTCTGCTCCGGCGTTAACTTCTCGATGGCGTATCGCAGCATTGTCCGGGGCATTTCCGTATAATGTGCGTCCAGAAAACAGGTTAATGTTTTTTCATCGCGTTTACCGGCTTCACGCAACATCCAGCCACAGGCTTTGTGCATTAAATCGTGACGATGGGTAAGAAACTTTTCAGCAAGTTTCAACGTATCTGTAAAATCTTTTTTTCGGATAAAGGCCAATGTGGAAATAATGGCTATCCGTTGTTCCCAGAGGTTTTCACTGCTGGCCAGTTGATACAGGACCGACCTGTCTTTGTCCAGAAGCCACTCCCCTACAATATGGTAAGCCGACACGTCCACCAGGTCCCAATTATTGATACCGTGAGTATGGGCAAGGTAAAATTCAAAAATTTCTTTACGCCCCGTGTCGCAGGCTTTTTCAAATTGCTCAGACAGAATGACCAAAGCACAAAAACGACATTCGTGATACTCGTCATTCAACAGTTTTCCGAGTTCGTCAAACGAAAGGTTTTTGTTAGCTTTAGCCACCTTTCTCGTTTCGGGGACAGTACTTCCTATAAACCGGTCGCCTTCACCGTACTGACCTTTTCCGGTCTTGAAAAAATACTTGGAATGTTCTGCTTTTTGGGGATTTCCAAAAGAGAGGAGTTGTTTTCTTATATTTGCTGCAGTCACTTTTTGTGTTTAATTTCAATACTACAAAAAAGAGAGAACTCGCGTTCCCTCTATCTCTAAACAATTGGGTTATTTTTTAAAAAAACAAGGAGAATCCTAATACTCCTCCAAAAGTATTGGTTACATTTCCATCATAATCTCCCCGAACGTACTGGAGGCCTGCGTTTAAACCAACGTTTTTATTGATCAGGTAAACAATGCCACCACCGGCACCTAAAGCTAAGCCTCCCAATGAATTTCCTCCGCTTTTCAGGCTTCCGTAACCCACGCCCACTTGAAGATAAGGTTTAACGGAAGATGCTGTTTGAAAAAAATAAGAAGCCGTGGGTAAAACAGCAAAAACAGTAGAACCCTCAGCAGATACAAGGGTCACTCCCGCTCCTACTGCAAGACCATCTACAACAAAATAACCCACAGAAGGATTTAATGTTACGGTGGTAACCCCACTGCTTGCCTGTTCGGGTTTGGCGTTCATCACCTGAAGACTTGAATTTCCCGAAATAATCCAGTTTCCCTTTTGGGTTTGTGCAAAAGAAAAAGATGATACTAAAAGCATTGCTACAAATAAAATAAGTTTTGATTTCATAAAAGATTAATTTTTATTTTTAACAGTACAAAAGTAGTGAAAAATATTAATTCGCATCAATTTACCCGGGACACCTCGTATTTGCCTTCGTAAAAACCAATAATATTATGTACCATTTCCTCCGCCATCCGATGACGGTCTTCAATGGTTCTGGTTCCGGCATGAGGCGAAAGTACCACATTATCCAACACCAGTAACTCGGAAGAGATTTTTGGTTCATTTTCATATACATCAAGCCCGGCAGCCCATATTTTTTTTTCTTTCAGCGCTTGAGCCAATGCTTTTTCATCGACCATATTTCCTCGGGCTGTATTAATAAATACCGCTGTAGGTTTCATTACGGAAAACTCTTTTTCTCCGATCAACTTTAAGGTTTGAGAAGTGGAAGGTGCATTCAGTGAAATAAAATCTGCCATTCGCAGTAACTCATCAAAAGAGACGTATGAAGCACCATAACGTTCTTCAATTTCCGGACTTAACCGGTTCCGGTTATGATAGATTATATTCATCCCTGAAGCTACTGCACGTCGCGCCAGGGCTTGTCCGATTCTTCCCATTCCGATTATACCCAAGGTTTTTCCAAAAATAGGCAATCCGGCATCTCCGTACACACCCCAGTCAACCGCCCGGTGTTCGCGTAGCTTCCGGTCATAATACCCAATTCGCCTTCCTGCGGCAAGCAACAAGGCAAATGCCAATTCAGCCGTAGGTTCGCACGTCGTTTTGGGAATGTTGGTTACCACAATTCCTTTCTGGGTTGCGTATTCCACATCAATATTATTGTAACCGACACCGTAGTTAGCAATCACCTCCAACCTCACTCCCCTGTCCATTATTTCCTTATCGGTAAAAAAACTGAAGTTAGGTATTACAACCTCATAATCAGAAATCATTTCCAGTACCTGGTCGCGTTTCATGTCTTTATCCTGTGGCATAAAAACTTCAAACTTCTCAAAAAGTTCTGCTAAAGATTCTCTGTGCAGGGCAGTTGTTATAAGAATTTTCTTCATGATCGGATTGTTTTTCATTAAACGAGCGTTGCGCAAAATTGTTTACGAGGGACATTCTGAAAATATCATACACACTAAAAGAAAAAGGAGTGAGCATTACTACCCACTCTCTTTTCGCTCTTCAGGCTGGACTTGAACCAGCGACCCTCTGATTAACAGTCAGATGCTCTAACCGACTGAGCTACTGAAGAATTTCACTTCTCTTTTTCTAACGTTATTTTTCGCTCTTCAGGCTGGACTTGAACCAGCGACCCTCTGATTAACAGTCAGATGCTCTA
>ENA-UOOR01001538-UOOR01001538.1-fermentation-metagenome-genome-assembly--contig:-NODE-1538-length-26760-cov-6.437259_pt1 | contig 26760 bp, 17 predicted proteins | sample MGYA00245780_ERZ724029 | MGnify/ENA primary metagenome ERZ724029 (study PRJEB28704, sample SAMN03018315) | fermentation metagenome | biome: anthropogenic terrestrial biome; feature: soil; material... | reverse complement strand
AGAGCAGGGTAATGATTACATTTTTTTGATTCATAATTGTCGAATTTATATTGTTGTTTAAGTATCGTATGCTGTGTACACAGCTAAATCATCGACTAACAATATTTACGACCCGTTTCCGGTTCACAGTTTATCTGATAAATAGCTGGCTATGCTTCGGACAATTTATCTGATGACGTCTGTTTAATCTATGATTTTGGCCAAAGGTACGGAAATTTGCAATTCTTCAATAGCGGAAACGTTTAAAATATCGTGAAAAAAACAGCAAAATTTAATCAATGGCGCATACCCATGTCGGTAGGTTTGTTTTTTTTGTCTCGCTTCAACAGTCTGTAATCGACTATAAAAGTGTTGAAAGTGAGCATAGCAGTCATATATATATTCAACGTTGATGGTATAAGTAAATGAATTATAATTAGTTGATAAATATTTAAGGTTTTTAGCAGTCATTATTCAATAAAACAATTATTTTTAGTTAAAAATATATAAATATATGTTTTTTTTAATCATTAATGATAGTCAATTCCAATATGTTCGTATATTTGCAAGCATAAAACGCATAAAAACGCATAATTTGTTTTCTTTTTTTAATTGTAAATGAGAAGTATATTTCTGAAATATAGTTAGATGACTGGTCATAGTCACTTTTGTCTTGGCAACTAAGCGACTTTTCGATATTTTATGCGATGTTACCTGAGAATTGTTTTATTTTTTAGTTTTTTATCATGTTGAAAGAAGAGCGGTTAAAGTTTATCATGAAGCAAATCAATTTGCACAATAAAGTGCTATCCGTTGATTTGAGTGTTTTGTTGGATGTTTCAGAAGACACTATCCGTAGAGATTTAAAAGAGTTATCCGATAGCGGACATATTATCAGGGTACACGGAGGAGCTGTCAGTAACTCGCTGGTGAGGCCATTTATCACAGATACAAATGTTTATGCTTTATATGAAAAAAGAGAAATTGCCTCTAAAGCTGTAAAGTTGATTGAAAACAACATGACTTTACTCTTCGAAGGGGGGACAACAATTTTTGAACTGACAAAAATTATTCCCCAAAAATTGACTTTGACCATTTTTACAATAAGTCCTCAGATAGCCGTTTCTCTTTCCGATTATGACAACATCAGGGTTTTTACCATTGGAGGACAATTGTGGAAGAATCACAATATTCACATTGGATCCCGGACAATTAATGAACTGAACCGAATGAGTTTTGATCTTTGTTTTATGGGGATCAATGCCTTATCTGTTGAAAGAGGGTTAACAGATATTGACATGGAAGTTGTAGAAGTTAACAAGGCAATGTTGAACGCATCCAGTAAGAATGCTTTACTTACCATTTCAGAGAAAATGAATTTAACAAAACGATATCAACTTTCAGACATGTCGGATATTGATTATCTCATCACAGAACTTGACAGAAACGACAAGTTGCTTTTACCTTACAAACAAAAATACACAAAAGTTGAGTTTTTATAAATATTTTTTCACTATTCTAGTTTTTTATGTAAGATTAAAATAGTCAGACAATTAACTAGGTAATTTATTTTTTTTTAGGGTTAATAACATATATTGTCACAAAAGTAAGATCTTTTGTAATCATTTTCCACACACAACAATGCGCATATACAATTGAATTAAATTTTAATAAACGCAAAAAACAGCAAGTCTTGTTTATAAAGAATAATAATAATGTACGCAGCTTGGTCAAATATTGATTTTTTAATCATACTCTTGTATTTTCTTATTATGCTGGGGCTGGCATTCTGGTTCAAAAAATTTGCCTCAGGAGGTATGGAGAATTTTTTTCTGGGAGGAAGAAAAACTCCCGGATGGATCAACGGAATATCTTATACGTCTGCATTGGTGAGTCCAGATGCGGCAACTGCTTATGGCGGGCTAGCCGTTACAACAGGAGCATTTATATCATGGTGGTACTTGAGCCGTTTCGGTTTAGCCCTTTTTCTGGGAGGTGTGCTATTCGCTATGTTCTGGAGGAGGCTTAAGCTTTTTACATCGCTCGAATTTTACGATTTACGGTTCAGTTCCAAAGTTGCCAATACCATCAGGATATGGATTGCCGTTCGAACTGCTTTTATCGCGATACCTGCATGGACCGGAATTACCTTATTGGCAGCATATAAAATTATGGGGCCGACATTTGGCCTTTCCATTTACCAAACCCTGCTTCTGGTTATTCCTGTTTCCTTTCTTTATGTTTTTTTCTCCGGATATAGGGGAGTTGTTATTTCCAATTTCTTGCAAATGACCATTTTCCTATTTGGAACGATTGTCGTAGCTGTGTATACGATGAAACATTTTGGAGGAGCAGTGGAAATGAATGAAGCTATCAACCAGATGTACGGGAATACCGGCAAAGAGATAATGCAGCTTTTACCTCCCTCTAAACACGGTGTATTTCCTTCCATGGCAGCGTTTGCATGGTTAGTTGGGCAGAGTATCGGCTACGGAGGGGATGTAGCCCCTGTAGGGGGGGCAATGGAGGGACATCGAATATTATCTACCCGTAGTACCCGTGAAGCCGTTTATATGTATGTCTCAACTGCGCTGAGCATGTTCATTTTATTACTTCTCGTCACTCTTCCTTGCATCTCTGCCGCTGCAATATGGCCTGAGTTCAGAGACGGCACCATAGACCGTGAAATGGTTTATGGCAAACTCATGAGAGAGATGTTACCTACGGGTGGGCTTGGTCTTCTAATAGCTGCAATGCTTGCTGCAACCATGTCTGTGGTATCTGATAATCTGAACTTCGGCGGTCAGGTTATGGTCAGTGATATCTACCGCAGGTGGTTTGTAAAAGGGAAGAAGGAGAGTCACTACCTCCTTATGGGAAAAGTAGCCATGTTGGTGATTGTGCTGTTATCGTTATTAGTGGTTTTCAAAGTTAAGTTTATCATTGATGTGGCAATCTTTATGCTGCAGATCAGTGCTGCAGAGTTGCCGGCCAATTGGGCTCAATGGTGGTGGAGACGTTTCAATGGGAAAGCTCGTCTAGCTGCATCATTTGGAGGATTCTTCTTTTTCCTGCTGGTTGTGATAATACCGAAAGCATTGGTTTTTTTAGGAGTTGAATGGGCCAATCTGCTCATTATACCCTGGTGGTGGCAAACACTCGTCATCATGTTGTTAACAACCATTTTTTGGGTGGTCGTCATATTTGTTACGAAACCTGAATCAGAAGAGTTGCTTGATTCTTTTTATAAAAAAACCCGTCCACTGGGATGGTGGGAAACAGGTCATACAGAAACAAAACAAGTGAATATTAAGCCTATCGTGTTGGGTATACTTGTTGCTATTGTTGGCTTTTCAGCAACCTGTTGTGTCATTCTGGGACTTTCTGATTTGTGGTTTGCCAAGTACAGGGAAGGCTCCTTCCTGTTGGGAGCCTCTGCGGTTCTATTCATTATCTTTAAAATATCACTACGCAGGTACCTGGATGGATTGGAAAAAAGATTTGATCAACCTAATTAACAAATAGAATGAAAACGTTGAAAATTGGCACAGCCACCATTGATATTACAGCACCGCTGGAGTTGGGTATTTTAATGTCTTCTGTAAAAGAAGAATATCGTCCTTTTGAATTTGTGCGATTACCGTTGAAAGGACGAATCATCGTGTTGGAGCAGCAAAGACTAAGGATTGGTATTGTCGTACTTGATCTTTTAGGGTTGAGTAGCAAAGCAGTAGGTGGATGGGAGTCTTTTAAGCGATCACTGTCGGATCTGTTGCCTCCCGATCGAATCATTGTTATCTGTACACACACACATAGCTCTCATGAAACAGCCGGGTTGACCAACCTGTATCAAACGGAGCGTTTCAAGGATTGGGTATTCCATTTATCAAACAATATCAACCAAGCTATAAAAAACGCAATTTCCAATTTACAAGAATGTGAATTGAAGTTTGGAATTACGGAATTAAAAAATTACTCTTTACAACGAAGAATATTGAAAAACGGAAAAGTGATTATGTCCGATTCCATTCAGCCTATAGAAAAAAAGTATTTTGAATTGAAACCCAATGACTTTCGCATCCATGGCCTGAAGTTTACTAAAAGATCAGGAGAAAATATTGCCACCCTTATCCATGCATTATGCCATCCTGTACATGAGATGTGTTCCTCCTACATCACCCCTGATTATCCTGGAGAAATCTGCAGGGCAATGGAAGAAAAGGATGCAAACGGAACTTATCTTTTTGTTAATGGTGCTTGCGGTGATATCAATCCTCCCACAGTTTCTGTAGGAGCAGAGGCCGCCGAGAAGCACGGAAAGGCTATCGCTGACCGGGTTGAAAAATTGAATTGGGAAAAGAGGGAGAAGAGTCCAATGCAGATGCTTCAATCATCACTGTCCTTTAAAATAAGAAAAGATACCGGCATAGACGCTGAAGATGATGGAACCTATCGAATAACCACTCTTTCCATTGGAGATGTAGCCATGGTCTTTCTTTCAGGCGAGAATTTTATAGATACTGCAGCAGCCATTGAAAATGGCTCACCTTTCAAAAACACGATCATAATTGGTTATGCGGAGAATTATGTGGGCTACGTTCCCCCTCTCAGAGTATTTGATGAAGGAGGATATGAGGTTGGACCCGGCAAATGGTCATACCTGGAGGTTGAAGCACAAGATAAAGTTATTACCCGATCCATTCGGATGTTGAAACAATTGCATTCATTCTAATCATAGAGAAAATGAAATATTCAAAAGAGGAATTACATGAATTAAAGGATTTTTACCTGGGTCAGCTGCTCAACGATACCCTGCCGTTCTGGTTTCCACGTTGTGAAGATAGAAAATATGGAGGATATCTATTGATGAGAGACAGGGATGGGACACTGTTGGACGACGACAAATCAGTATGGTTTGTGGGGAGGACAGTCTGGACACTTGCGTATCTGTATAACCAGGTTGATAAAAACGAGACATGGCTTCGTTTGGCTAAAACAGGAATCGATTTTTGCGAGAAATACTGTTTCGATCCCACGGATGGACAAATGTATTTTTACGTGACCCGTGATGGTAAACCTATTCGCAAAAGAAGGTATTTTTTTTCTGAGACATTTGCCGTGATTGCGTATGCAGCCTATGCAAAAGCAACAGGTGATGATTACTACGCTCACAGAGCAAGAGAGATTTTCACCACCTGTCTACAGTACATGAGTGGGGAACGTAGTTTGTTACCCCGTTATCTGGACACACGTCCACAAAGAGGACTAGGCGTACCCATGATTATGATTAATGTTGCTCAACAACTGAGGGAAAACGTAGGTGATGATCGATGTGATTCTTGTATTGCAACTTGGATCCACGACATAGAAAAGTATCATGTAAAGCATGAATTGGAAGCCGTCATGGAGCAGGTAACTCCCGAGGGAAATATCATTAACCATATGGATGGGCGGATTATCAATCCCGGTCATGCAGTTGAGGCAGCCTGGTTTATTCTTCACGAAGCTGTCTGCCAAAACAATGATTCCCGGCTGATTGAGCTGGGCTGTACAATTCTGGATTACATGTGGAAGCTGGGCTGGGATAAGGATCATGGAGGTATCTTATTTATGAGGGATGTTTACAATAAACCGGTGCAGGAATATTGTCAGGATATGAAATTCTGGTGGACCCACAATGAGTTCATTATAGCTACTCTTTATGCTTATCTGCTTACTGGTAAGGAGAAATATGCTGATATGCATCGGAAAATACACGACTATTCTTACGCTCATTTTCATGACAAAAAGTTTGGCGAATGGTTCGGTTATTTGCACCGAGATGGAACCATTGCCCAACCGGCAAAAGGAAACCTGCACAAAGGTCCGTTCCATTTGCCACGACAGGAAATGTTCTGCTGGAAACTAATAGATAATTATTTGAAAAACGATTGAAATAAAACCTTGCTAACACGTTAACTGGGTGAAAAATGATTTGACATATAGCAATACAACAGTTTTATTGTATCGGATAAACTATTCAGGAAAAAGTTTTTTTAATTAATATTGACTAATAGAAATGAAAAAGAAAACACGTTTACTTTTTATCAGTGGCCTATTATTTATGGTCTCGTGGGTTATTCCCCTGGGGACGCTTACGGCGCAAAACCTGACCATTACCGGGATTGTAACGGACATTGAAGAGGAACCTTTGGCAGGGGTGACAATTAAGGTTCAGGGGCGGGAAGCACACGGAACCATTACCGATTTGAATGGACAATTTTCACTTCCCGGTGTAGCTTCCAATGCCAAGTTAGAGGTATCCTACGTGGGAATGAAGACGCAAATCATTGAAGTGAAAGGAAGAACACTGATCAACATCGTTTTGGAAGAAGACACCGAAATGCTTGAAGAAGTTCAGATAGTGGCCTTTGGAAAGCAAAAGAAAACAGATGTGGTTGGTGCTGTGACTACCATTAACCCCTCTGAATTGAAGGTGCCTTCCAGCAACCTGACACAGTCACTGGCAGGCAGGTTATCCGGGTTAATCTCTTATCAGCGTTCCGGTGAACCGGGTCGAGACAATGCCGATTTTTTTATACGAGGAGTTACCACTTTTGGATATTCCAAAAGTCCACTGATTCTGTTGGATGGCTTTGAAATATCAGCCAACGAGATGGCAAGAATCGACCCCAACAACATCGCAAGTTTCTCCATCATGAAAGATGCTACCTCAACAGCACTTTATGGTGCCCGGGGAGCTAATGGGGTCATCCTCATCACGACCAAAGAGGGTAGGGAAGGAACCATGAAGATCTCCTTCCGACATGAGTCATCCATCTCAATGCCTACACAAATTCCAGAAGTCGCCGATGGAGTCTCCTACATGCAGCTCTACAATGAAGCGTTTTTTAACGACAACCCTACGCTGCCACCCTATTACAGTGCGCAGAAGATAGATGGAACCATCAACAACATCAACCCCAACGTCTATCCTGATGTTGATTGGTACGATGAGCTGTTTACCAATCATGTCTACAACCAGCGATATAATTTGAACATCAACGGGGGGGGTAAAGTAGCTCAATATTTTCTCTCGGCAAGTTACAACAAGGATAATGGGATCCTGGAAGTGGACAAGCGAAACAATTTCAACAGCAATATTTCCATCGACAGGTATAATCTGACTACCAACATCAATCTGAATCTGACGCCTACAACCAAAGCCTCATTTAAGATGAATGGTGTATTTGAAAGATACAACGGTCCCATACAATCTGGGAATGATATCTTCAACAACGTGATGAATGGTAATCCAGTTGATTTTCCCAAGTTTTATGAGCCGGATCAAGCGAATCTCTATACAAAACATATCCTTTTTGGTAGGAGATTCAATGGAGGCGTCAATCCTTATGCGCAGATGGTTTCCGGTTACAGAGATGATTTCTCCAATACCATTCTTGCCATGTTTCAGATCGAACAGGATCTTTCTTTCGTAACGCCCGGCCTTTCGGCACGTGCAAGCGCCAATATCAGGACCTATGGCAATCATGGAAGCTCCCGGTCTTATGCTCCCTATTACTACGAGATCAAAGAGTATGATTTGATCAATGATCTCTATACCTTGAATAACATTGCGGCCGGTACGGAATCGCTGGGCGATCCTGCCACCTACCGGAATTCGAACAGCAGAACCTATTTTGAAGCAGCTGTCAACTACAGCAAGAGTATGGATATCCACGAGATGTCGAGCATGCTGGTATTTACGCAGTCGGAAGAGCTGAACACCATTTCTGGTAATACCATCGAACAGACGCTACCCAGGAGAAATGTAGGTCTTGCTGGTCGATTTACCTACAACTATGATCAGCGTTACATGGCGGAGTTAAACTTCGGATACAATGGATCAGAGCGATTCTCCAGGAACAACCAATTTGGTTTCTTCCCATCCTTTGGGTTGGGATATATGCTTTCGAATGAGAAATTCTGGAGTCCGTTGACCGATCTATTCCCGAAGGCAAAGATGAAATTCACCTACGGGTTGGTCGGCAACGATGCCATTGGTGCACCCACTGATCGCTTTTTCTATTTGTCACGAATCAGTTCAGGAGGGGGATACCGGTTTGGCGATACCTTTTTCAACAATTACCCAGGTTATTCCATCGACAGGTATTCCAACTTCAACATCACCTGGGAGGAAGCTTTGAAAAGTGATCTGGGTCTGGAGTTGAATATTCTGGGCTTCGCAGATTTGATGATCGATTATTTTACGGAACACCGCAAGAAGATCTATATGGTCCGTGTAGACATGCCGGCCGAAATAGGACTTTCTGCCAATAATGCAGGAAATATCGGTGAAGTGAAGTCCCAAGGTATTGATGCTTCCATTGATGTGAATCATTTCATCAACCAACGAACCAATACTTGGGTACAGGGTCGTGTCAATTTCACTTATGCAACCAATAAAGTGTTGGTTTATTCAGAGCCATACTATAAATATCCTTATCTCTCCAGAATCGGTTCTCCGGTAGACCAGCAATGGGGATATGTGGCAGGGGGTATCTTTTTCGATGAGGAAGAGATCAGTAACTATCCCCGTCAGAGTTTTGGGGTAGCTCCGAAAGTGGGCGACATCCGCTATATCGATGTGAACAGGGATGGGCAGATAGACACCAACGACAGGGTACCTATTGGTACACCTACTGTACCAGAGATATTGTATGGTTTTGGGATGTCATTCGGATACAAAGCTTTTGATCTCTCTTTCTTCTTCCAGGGATCAGCCAAATCCTCCTTCTTCATCAATCCTCCTTCCATACAACCATTCATTGGAAACAGGAACATCCTCAAGGTAATTTCAGATGATTACTGGTCCAAAGATAATCCGAATCCCAATGCATTCTGGCCAAGGCTCTCAACAGGCCATGTCGACAACAACGTTCAGCTCTCCAACTGGTGGTTAAGAAACGGAGATTTCCTGCGGTTAAAGAATCTGGAGCTTGGATTCTCAATGAACAATAAAATTCTGAATTCGATGAAAGTAGAACAACTCAGGTTTTTTGTAAACGGTTCCAACCTCTTTGCATTATCACAATTTAAGTTGTGGGATCCTGAGATGGGTACCAATGGCTTGGGATATCCCATTCAGCGAACATACAATGCCGGTTTACAATTAGATTTTTAATCATCTAAATAACAGTTTATTATGAAAATAAATAAAATAGCAAACAACATAATTGTTGCATCAATGCTCACATTGTCTGTTGCTTTGTCGAATTGCTCAGACTATTTGAATATTGTGCCCGATAACATTGCGACCGTCGATAAGATGTTTGAAAACAAATCCAAGATTATGCAAGCATTAGCAACCTGTTACACATACATCCCCGACAATTTTAACGATCATTACAGGACACGTTTGTCATTGGGCAATGAAACGATGTTTCCATCGGTCTATGCCAACAGAACAGATGTGTTCATCTCGAACAGGGTGATGGTGGGTGACCAGAATGTAGACAATCCCTATTTCTCCTATTGGAATGGAGGAGGGTATACAGCCAGTCTTTACAGGGGGATTCGTTATTGCAATATTTTCCTGAACAACATACAGGATGTACCCGATCTAGAGCCGGGTGATTATGAAGATTATATAGCCCAGGTGAAATTTCTCAAAGCCTATTACCATTTTCTGTTGATCAACTCCTACGGACCCATCATTATTGCCGATGAGGAGATAGATATGAATGCGCCCAAAGAAGAGATTCAACAGTATAGACAGCCGGTAGACGATTGTTTTCAATATGTGGTCAATCTGATCGATGATGCGATCACCGATTTACCACCAAGAAGGATCAAGACACAATTCGGGCAGGTTGATAAGGTGATTGCAAAAAGTATGAAAGCAAAAATATTGTTGTATTGGGCCAGTCCACTTTTCAACGGGAACAGTGAATATTACAGTGATTTCATCGATCCGGCCACGAAAAAACCATTTTTCAATCAGAGTTACAACAAAGAGAGGTGGTTGGAAGCTGCCAATGCATTGAAGGAGGCCATTAACCAGGCGCACACCAGCAATCTGAAGTTATATATCTATAACAAGCCTGTTTTTGATTTCGATTTGGATGACATCGAAACCTCAGGAGTGATGAAGTATGCCTACAACAACCGCTTTTCCATTGTAGATCCCTGGAATTCAGAACTTGTATGGGGCTATTCCAACGTCAATCCTACTGCAGGCGCATCCATCCAGTCGGCCTGTCAGGTAAAGAACATTGAGTATCCAAACAACTACCAGTTCTCTTACAACTATATGGCAGCCAGTCAGTTCATTGTCGATCAGTTTTATACCAAGCACGGGGTACTGATGGAAGAGGATAAGACCTTTGATTACGATAACAGAAAAACAATTGTAGGTGTCCCTACCGATGATTATCACAAAGGATATTTCATTCCCGATGACCAGGAGGTTACAGTGAAGGAATATCTTGACAGAGAACCCCGATTTTATGCCTGGATTGCAACCGACCGCTCACTCTGGCGTACATACGGAATGCTCTATCAGATGCGGTTGCGGTTTAACCAATGGGCCGGTGGAGGCAGTCAGGCATCGGGAGGTGAGTATTATCAGACAGGGATCGCCATCAAGAAGTGGGTGCATCCGGAAACGCAAAACCTATTCTGGGAGCGCATCGTTGTCTTTCCCTTTCCTTTGATCAGGCTATCGGATCTTTACCTGATGTACGCTGAGGCACTCAATGAGTATAACGGTCCTTCGGATGAGGTATATCAGTACCTTGATCGAATCAGGGAGAGAGCAGGCTTACCGGGAATAAAAGAGGTCTGGAGCAATCCAGAGATTGTCAAACATCCAGGAAAGCATCTGACACAGGATGGGTTGAGAAAGATTATCCGCGATGAACGTGCAGTTGAATTGTCGTTTGAAGGTCATCAGTATGATGATGTGAGACGATGGAAAATGGGGGATATTTACTACAACGAACCCATCGTGGGCTGGGACAGTTCAAAGGGCGAAGCCAAAGAATTTTATGTTCCTGTAACCTGGCAAAATCGTGACTGGGTTACTCCCAGAGACTACTTTACTCCATTAAGCAACAGTATATTGAATCAGAACCCCAATCTGGTTCAGAATCCTGGTTGGTAATTGTATCCGAATCATAAATCAAACACAAAGTATAATGAAAAACTTTTGCTTTATATTCTTTTTGATGATATTGTTTGTTTCTTGCAAGCAAAACGATATAGAAGAAATGGCCATCAAGCCCAAGGCTGTTCTGAATGCACAATTTGAACCAAATATGGGTGGCGGTTTGATCACTTATGAGCTGCCCGATGATGAGTCTATACATTTCGTAAAGGCAGTCTATACGCTGAAAAATGGCCAAACCATTGAACGAGCATCCTCCTATTTTTCCACATCGATCGAGATAGAGGGGTACGATGATACCACAGAACATGAGATCAGGCTCTACAGTGTCAGTTATGACGCTGTTTTATCTGATCCTGTCATCTTGCACATACAGACACTGGGTTCTCCCCTGGATGATATTGTAGAAACATTTCAAGTCAAGCCCTATTTCTCCTCGGCCAAATTGACATGGGAGAATCCAACCGGGGCCTGGGTACAGGTCGTTGTAGAAATTGAAACCAAGGATCGGACGGTAGTACAAACTGAATACAACATGAACGAAGGGCTCAACGAAATGACCATCAAGAATCTCTCCTCTGAAAGCTACCATTTCCGGGGATTGGTCAAAGACAAGTATGGGAACGAGAGCAAGAAGGTAGATATCGGATCGTTCATTCCTTATGTCGATTACAAAATCGATAAAACAACATGGAACTACGTCCCCAATCATGAGTTGCCGGAAGGTCTGGAGAATGCCGATTTAATCTTCCAGGAAGGTCGTCTGACTAAGTTTTGGGATGATATGATCGATGATGCTCTACTGAACAACCTGAACTTCTTTGTCTCGTCGAAAGGTTTCCCATTTTCCTATTATATTGACCTGGGACGCATGGTGAAGATCAGCAGATTCAAAGTCTGGCAGCGGGAAAAAAACTGGGCAATGCCTCATTATTATTACAACGGGCAGAATCTGCGAACCTTTGAGCTCTGGATAAGCAAGGATAAAATCAACTGGGAAAGGGTAAGAAGAGCCACCATTGTCAAGTCTATGAGTGAGACCATCGCATTGGAGGAAGCCAGAGAGGGACATGAATTTGTGGTTTATCCCGATGATCCCAAATTCACACCGGAATTTCGTTATCTAGAATTCAGGGGAATTGAGTCGTTTGGCATGGAAGATCAATACGCCTGTTTGTCGGAGATCACATTATACGGTATTGAAGAAAACGATTTTTAATTAGTAAGGTCATGAAAAAAATAACTATCAGTTTGTTTTTGTTGGCGACAATATCACTGTTTTTGTTAAGTGGTTGTTCCGACCTCGATGAGAACTATCGTCACTATCTGAACGATATCAAATATTCAAGTAGGGTGCTTCAACTCAATGGAAAGATCGGAGTGGAAAAGGTGTCTCTTTCCTGGATAAATCCGGAGGATCACGTAGCGAAGAAAATTCGCATTGAATATGGGAATGATCAGTATATTGAAACAGAGGGTCTGGTTTCCTCGATTGTCATCGATGCATTAACTTCCGCGGTTGGATACAACTTTACCGTATATACGCTCGATGAATTTGGGAACAAATCGATCGGGTCATCGATCTTTTTAACGCCGGTTACACAAACCTATATCGATTCCTATATGAGTAGGCTCACCACCATTCAACCCAGATTCACGGTAGAGAACGATACACTGATTGCTAGATGGGAGAGCCTGACCGATAACTCGTTCCTGCTTTATACCGGCCGGATGGATTATAGTTATTCAATCGGCGGGGAGACTATCACAGGCAGTTCCGAAAATGGGAACAGCAATGAAGAGATCGTTAAGATTCCCGGCATTACCTCCCCTGTAAATATCACATTCAATTACACGATGCAATATCAACCGATCATCGGGAACAACATACTAATCGATACCATTCCCAAAAGTGAGGTCGCAACGATTGAGATTGATTACTCTGAGGGAGACCTGTTCGAGAAGGTTCCAGGTGCAAAGATCAGTCGTTATTTTGGGATCCCTTATGACAATTCCACCGAGTTTAGTGCATATTATCTCTTCTCCCATCTGTTTGATGGCAGCAGCAGTGACAACAACTCCTGGGTATCATCCAGTCCCGATGTTGATCCGACCAAAGGAGGGAACAAAGAGAATAATTCTCAGTGGCCTTTGTCTTTCACCGTGGATATCTCATCAGCCAAACAGATCAGTCATATCGAGATATGGGGATGGGAAAACTTCTCACAAGCCCCGAAGAGGTTTGATGTATGGGGCACCAATACTATTGATACCAATCAGCCTGCATCCTATTGGCAGACCTTGGTCCCCTCTGAGTGGCAAAACGATTGGCATCTGTTGGGTCAGTGTGAGGTGACAGGAAGTCCAACTCTTCCCGGCTACAAATTTCAGATCAACCCGCAGAAGGAACAGGTCAGGTATATACGCATCGTGATCCATGAGGTGTTTAAGCCGGTGAATCATGTCAGGGTAGGGATGTCTGAGCTGATCTTTACCGAACTGTTACCGCCGCGTCTGATTGTCAAATAAAACTTCTTAGAACCAATGAACAAAGAACAAAGATACAATTTATGTCTATTCATGTTTTCGTTGTTGTGCATACTGTTTTGCCAATCCTGTACGATGGGTAGGCAGAAGATCGCAATCAGTTGTGATGAAGAGAATGACTTGTACCGGGTGATGAAAGAGAACAACATCCCCTGTATCCGGTTCGATTCACCGGAAGAGGCCATCCTCCAAGCAAAAGTAGGAGGGGGCGTCATGATACTGGCTCAGGGTTATCCTGCTGAAACAGTAAAACTGGACAGTGCATTGTATAAGGAGGTAGTAGCGAAAAAACTAAGGTTGTATATTGAATATCCTGAATCAGTACCCGGATATCCGTCGAAAGGGGTCAGAGAGACCCATTGGGAGCGCGCAGTAGTCTCTTCCGATGCCTTTGGCCCCCAATTAGAGAAGAACAGGATATTGATGATCCATGGTGGGCGGTATGTTGAGATGAAACTGGACAATCCTGATGTTGTAGTGGCACGAGTTGCGGGCTTTGATAGTGCAGTTTACGGGATACCCGAAACAGGCATACCCGTATTAGCAAAGGTAGATCTCTCCTCCGGTGAAGGAGGTGAAATCTACATCTCAACTACCAAGCTGAGTCATTTTGTTACCGGTCGCTATGCGCCAATGGAAGCCTGGAGTGAGATATGGAGTTTGCTGCTGGGTTGGCTGACAGCTGAAAACAGCCCCCGTGAACTTGTCTGGCAACCTACGGTGACTCCCAGCTTCACCCGAGATGAATCACTTCCTGCGGATGCGGAAGTCAAGGCTTTGCAACGCGGTGTAGAGTGGTACATCCAATCAAAGATTCTCCTGAGTGAAACTGGTAACGCCATCTACGACAAAGGTGAGTTTCCGATGGGTGATCGCATCGGAGAGATGCCCGATTCCCTGATGAGCGGTAATGGATCTTATGGCGTACTGGAAGGATTCCGGTCGCAGATTTTTCACGATGGTACCCAACCGGTACTCTGGTGGCGCCGATGTGACTGCAACGGTGAGGTTGCCGGAGCCATGACACTTGCCGGGGTTTCATTGGGTAAATCCGATTATCTCGATGTGGGCGAAAATATTGGTCGTTGGCTTTTCTCCTCTATCATGACACAGGGGGAGAGAGCCAACCCAGAAAGTGACGCTTACGGATTGATCGGGTGGAACGATGTGCCCCACTATTACGCTGATCTGAATGGATATGATGTCTATTATGGGGATGACAATGCAAGGGCCCTGCTGGGGATGATCATGGCCGCTTCCGCGTTAAAAACGGATCAATTCAATCAAAGAATTGTGGACGGATTGCTGGCAAACCTTCGATTAAGCAGTAAAAAAGGGTTTCAACCGGATAGAATTAATCACTCTGAATTGGTCAATAATGGCTGGGAAGTATACTCTCAATCAGAGAACGTGAGTTATTCAGGAAATTTTCAGGCCTATATCTTTGCCAGTTATCTTTGGGCATATAAACAAACAGATTTTGAATTGTTTTTCGAGAGAGCAAAAACAGGGATTCACACCATGATGGCAGGATACCCCGAAAAATGGGGGGTTACCGGCATTCAGATGGATCGTGCAAGGATGTTGTTACCGCTAGCCTGGTTGGTACGGGTAGAAGACACACCACAACATCGCAGCTGGTTATATCAGATGCTGGAAGACATGGATCAGGATCCGCTCACGGGCACCATACCCGAACGGATTGAAGACGGGAAAAATAATTTCGGTGTGGGACATTATAAGCTGCCTAAAACCAATGAAGAATATGGAGCCACCGAATCCCCCATCATCCAGACCGATGGGGATGCCGGTAGTGATCTCTTGTATGCGGTAAACTTTGCTTTTCTGGGATTGCATGAAGCCGCGGCATCTACCGGAGATCCCCTCTTCAAAGAGGCAGAAGATAAGCTGGCTGAATTTCTCATCCGGATACAAGTAAAGAGTGCGCTGCATCCCGAGTTGGATGGAGGTTGGTTTAGGGGCTTTGATTTTAACCGATGGGAATATTGGGCGTCGAATGGTGATGCCGGATGGGGTGCCTGGAGTATCGAAAGCGGATGGTCCCAAAGCTGGATCACTATGGTCCTTTCGTTGCGCTCGCTGGGTACCTCTTATTGGGATTTCACCCACCAGCATGACATGAAAAAATATTTCGATGATACAATCCTTATGTTTTTTAAAGATGCCTCAATTGTTATTAATTAATCTGTAAAATTCAGGAATTTTCAACCTTTAGAATGATACTAATAACAAAGATTTAAAAATATAATTTTCATTGAGAGAATCTTCAGAAGGTAAACATTTAAAATAAAGAGTTATTTCAAAACAAAAATCAGATTACATAAAATGTACTTGCTTATACATAATAGCCAGATTGATATATAAAAAGTTAAACGCCAAATTTTTAGCAAAGATTGAACCTACTAATAATACGTGATCACTCATAAATAATTAAATGCCTATGGATAAAAAAAGAAAAAAGAAAATCGGACAATGTTGCAACAATGCCCGATTAGTTAAAAATTAATTCACAAAGTATCCAATAAATGCAAATTAAATTTTATCACAAATGTATGGGAAAAATAATTATTTCGAATAGATTTTGGCTTAATAAATACCGTAGATTGCAACGGATATCAAAACTATCTTCATTTTTGTTGTTTAGTCTCTGTATTTCTATCAATGCCGGTGAAAACAATGATTCTGTTGCGGATGAAGTACTTTTTGCTGAGTTTAACGTGACCAATGATGTGAATTCTGATGAATCCTATATCATTGACAACCTTTTACTCACTAAGAATAATAGTTTCTTAGTCAGCAATATAGATGTTAAAGAAAATGTAATTGAACAAAAAGAAATTCAAATCTCTGGAAGGGTAGTAGACAAAGATGGTTTTCCAATGCCTGGTGTGCAGGTAGCTGTCAAGGAGAGAAAAGGTGTTGGAGTAATCACTGATATTGATGGGAAATATTCACTTAAATGCAATCCAGAGGAAACACTGATTTTCTCGTTTATTGGTTTTCAAACTCTTGAAGAAAAAGCTTTTGGTATTAATAATGTAACTATAACACTGCAGGAAGATGTCATTACTTTGGATGAAGTGCAAGTCGTAGCATTCGGAGTTCAGAAGAAAGAGAGTGTTGTTAGTTCGATAACAACAGTCAATCCAAAAGAGTTAAAAGTAGCATCTAGTAACATGACAACTGCTTTTGCAGGTAAATTAGCGGGCGTAATTGCATATCAAAGGTCAGGTGAGCCTGGATTGGATAATGCTGAGTTTTTTATCCGCGGTATTACCTCCTTCAGTGCTTCCGGTAAGAAGAATCCATTAATTCTTATTGACGGAATAGAGATGAGCTCCACTGATCTTTCACGAATCAACCCTGACGATATAGCTTCTTTTTCAGTAATGAAGGATGCGAATTCTGCGGCTTTATATGGTGCACGTGGAGCCAATGGAGTAATTCTGGTTACTACAAAGGAAGGCGTAGCTGAACAAATGAGTATCAATGTTAGAGGAGAACTTTCAACTTCTGCCAACTCATCACTGGTTGAGCTTGCAGATCCAATTACCTATATGAAGTTACACAATGAAGCCAGAATCACAAGAACAGGGCGCCTTGATTATGTCTATGCACCGGAAAAAATATATTATACTGAGCGCGGGGAAAATCCGTTAATGTATCCGAAAGTAGATTGGTATGATTATCTAATTAATGATAGAACCTCAAATCAACGAATAAATGTTAATATTACTGGTGGTGGAAAAATGGTTCAGTATTATGTCGCTGGAAATATGCAGCATGATACCGGTATTTTAAAAGATACGCCTGAAAACAGCATCAGCAGTAACATTGATTTAAGTAGATTTCAACTACGATCGAACGTAACAATTAAGTTAACTCCTCGTACAACGGGTATGGTTCGTTTTTACGGTACATTTGATGATTCTCATGGGCCCAAACAAGGTGGAGCAGAAGTTTTTCAATTGGCAAGAAATGCATCATCCGTTCGTTTCTTACCTACTTATCCCAGAGATGATGCCAACTTGTACACAAATCATATCCTTTTTGGAACAGCTGTAATTTCTCAAAATAATTTCTATTTCAATCCCTTAGCCGAAATTATCAGTGGATACAAAGAGTCAAAAACATCAATGATGCTGACACAGATGGAGTTCGAGCATAAATTTGACAATAAGTTAAATGGATTGTTTGTAAAAGCTTTTTTTAATGTGAAACGTGATTCATACTATGATCTGAATCGTTCATATAGACCGTTTTATTATGAACCCGTTCAGACACTCGATGGATCATACAAACTGAGGAATTTTAATCCTACCACTGGTTCAGAATATTTATCCTATGATTTTGGTTCAAAGAATGTTGGGTCAAGTATTTATGGCGAGTTTCGGATTGGCTATGAGAAAGTCCTAAATGAAAAACACAACTTGAATGTTCTACTCGTTTCTTCTGCACAACAGACTACCTACACTACAGTAACTACAATACAACAATCTCTGCCTCAGAGAAATATTTCAACAGCTGGGAGATTTGCCTATGGATTTGATTCCCGTTATTTTGCTGAATTTAATTTCGGTTATAATGGTAGTGAGCGGTTTGCCAGAAATAACCGGTTTGGTTTTTTCCCTTCCATAGGTGCTGGATGGTTGGTGTCAAATGAAGCGTTTATGGAGAAGGCAAACAATGTCATCACCAACTTAAAGTTAAAAGCTACATATGGTTTGGTGGGAAATGATCAAATTGGATCATTGAATGACCGCTTCTTTTACATGTCTCAGGTTAATATGGAAGATCCTGGATATGGTTTTACTTTTGGCTCAGAATTGGGAACATACAAGCCCGGTATATCAATTGCACGGTATGCAAATGACTTGGTTACCTGGGAGATTGCAAAAAAGTTTAACCTGGGATTTGAATTGGGTCTGTTTAGTGATTTTACTGTTCTTGGTGATTATTTTACCGAAACACGTGAGAATATCTTGCAAACACGTCAAAATGTTCCCAGCACCATGGGATTAATGACTATTCCTCAATCGAATTTGGGAATAGCAGCAGGAAAAGGTTTCGAGTTTGAGCTAAAATACCAGAAATCCTTCAATAAAGATTTATGGTTAGTCGCAAACGGTAACTTTACATATGCGACAAGCAAATATAAAAAGGTTGAAGAGCCTGACTATTCGGACACCCCTTGGAGATCTTTGGTGGGCAGAAAATTGAATCAGATGGAAGGGTATATTGCAGAACGGCTGTTTATTGATGATGAGGAAGTGAGTAATTCACCCATGCAGAATTTTGGGGATGCAACACGTACAATGGCAGGAGATATCAAGTACAAAGATATCAACAACGACGATGTTATCAATAGTGATGATTTGGTTCCAATTGGTTATCCAACAACCCCTGAGATTATTTATGGAGCTGGGTTTTCTGTCGGATTTAAGCGACTGGATTTATCCACGTTCTTCCAAGGTTCTGCACGATCTTCTTTTATGTTGAATGTGTCAGCAATAACACCATTTGTTAATAACGGACAGAGAGCCCTTTTGAAATATATCGCAGATGATCACTGGTCGGAACACAATCGCAGTTTTACCCCCTTTTGGCCCAGATTGTCAGAAAATGTAATTCAGAACAACGCACAGAACAGTACTTACTGGTTACAAGACGGCAGTTTCATCCGTCTTAAAACAGCTGAGTTAGGATATACGCTGCCGGAACGACTCTCAAACAAACTAAAGATTAATACTCTTCGCTTTTACCTGAGCGGTGTGAATCTGTGGGTTTGGTCAAAATTTAAACTTTGGGATCCAGAAATGGCAGGAAATGGGTTGGGATATCCCGTACAGAGAGTTTATAATTTAGGAGTAAACATAACATTTTAATATCATTGAATATGAAAAACTCAATTATAAATATATTTATTGCCTCTTTTTTTGTAATCTTTACCAATGGTTGTAATGATTATCTGAATGTCGTTCCAAACAATGTGCCTCGAATCGAACATGCATTCTCGAATAGGGAGACTTCCGAAAGATTTCTTTTCTCTTGCTATTCCTTTTTGCCACATATCGTTCATATGTACAATTACCCGGCTTATTTTAACAGTCACGATGAATTTGATATGTCGCAATTTATTATGAGTTCTTTTCAGACGACACCGGCAGGAATAATTAATTTTGGTGGACAAAACAGTGATAATCCACTTCAAAATTACTGGTCAGGAGGAAATGGAGGTAGAAATCTGTTTCAAGCCATTCGCCAATGTAACATTTTTTTGGAAGAGATAGACAAACCTCAAGATATTGAAGAAGCTGAAAGAAAAAAATGGATTGCTGAGGTAACTTTTCTAAAAGCGTATTATCATTATTTTTTGTTGCAATTATACGGTCCAATTCCCTTAATCAAGGAAAACATCCCTTTGTCTGCTCCCCCTGAAGATACCTGGCTTTTTCGTGAACCAGTAGATGAGTGTGTGGATTACATTGTGGAACTTATTGATGAAGCCAGCCCAAATCTTCCCATGATTATCAATAATCCCATAGAAGAAGCGGGTAGAATCACAAGACCTATAGCTATGGCAGTTAAGGCAAAACTCCTAACCTTGGCTGCAAGCCCTTTGTTCAATGGTAATTCAGATTATGCAAACTGGATTGATTCGAGAAACAAACAACTGGTTTCTGATACATATAGTAAAGAAAAATGGGAGAGAGCTGCTGATGCATTGAAAATGGCAATTGATACTTGTCACAGTGCAGGATTAGCATTGTTTCATTATGAAAAAATGTCCTCACCAAACACCAGTGCAATGAACGACTCATTGGTGAAGCTAATGACCGTAAGGAAGGCCTTCACCGAAAGATGGAACGAAGGTATTGTTTGGACCGATCCAAGACTTGTTGGGGATCTTCAACGGCTGTCACTTCCTATAATGAAATCAGTAGATCTTGGAAAAATTACGACACGTTTCTTTGCTTCATTTGATATGGTTGAATTGTTTTATACCAACAAAGGCATCCCCATTGATGAGGATCCCGCCTGGAATTATGATGCACGATATCAATTGAGGGTTTCAACACCTGAGGCAAACAATCATAATTATATTCCAATAAACGAAAGAACCGTAGCACTTCATTTCGACCGAGAACCCCGATTTTATGCTAATCTTGGATTTGACAGAGGCTACTTTGAACTATCTTCGTTGACAAATGATAGAGGAAAAACGTTCTCAACTTTTTTGAAAACCCGACAAGGAGACGTAGCAAACTATGAAAACCCACATGCATACTATATAAAAAAGTTAGTTGCATTCGAGTCTAATGCAAATGAAGGAGGTGGATATGTAATGAATCCTTACCTATACCCGGTAATTAGGTTAGCAGATTTATATTTGATGTATAGTGAAGCTCTTAATGAATTAAATGACAGTCCTAGCCAAGAGGTTTATAAGTGGATTGATCAGGTTAGGGCAGTTACCGGGTTAAAAGGAGTAGTTGAATCTTGGTCTGAATCACTTTATCCAGATCGTCCTTTTGACAAAAATGAAATGCGCAAAATCATACAACAGGAAAGGATGATCGAATTGGCGTTTGAAGGACAACGTTTTTGGGATATAAGGAGATGGAAGAGAATAAATGAGTTCTGGTCTCGTCCGACACGGAATTGGAACAACGGTGGACGTACTCCGGAAGAATATTATTCCGTTGTCTTGGTAAGAGATGGGCGAACCACTTCAGTAAGGGATTATTTATGGCCAATTAGCCTTAACGATTTGAGAATAAATAAGAACCTGGTTCAAACTTGGGGATGGTAATACAGTCTGCTTTTTAACTTAATTTAAATATAAGTCATTATGAATCACATAAGAATATTCTTGATATTGCTTTTGTTTATGCAACTCTTTTATTCATGCAATATAGATAAAGTTGAATCAACCGGTATACCTCTCCCAATTACAGATTATGAGATAACGCCCATACATGGAGGTGCTGTGGTTACTTACTCCGTTCCAAATGATCCTAATGTATTATGTGTTACAGCAGAATACACCAGAAACGGTGAGAAATACATTGAGCGATCTTCTTATCATAATAATTCCTTGACAATAGAGGGATTCAGGACAACTGATCCGGTTTCGGTTACACTTTATACAGAAAACAGCCAGGAAGAACGTTCTGAGTCAATCGAAACCGAGTTTACACCCCTTAAGGCGTTGGTTGATATTACCAAAGAATCTCTTAATTTTACAACAACGTTCGGGGGCATTATATTGAGTTGGGAGAATTTATCAAAAACCGAATTAAATATCCGCTTAATGGCGTTTATTGATGGAGATTTGGTAAAAGATGAAATATTTTACTCTACGCTTCCTTCTGATAGACGTTCTTACCGTGGATATGAATCGGTAGAAACCAGATTTGCTGTATTAATTGGAGACAAATGGCAAAATATCTCCGATACAGTTTTTTATACCACCAAGCCTATTTTTGAGATGGAAGTGCCAAAACCTTGGGTAGATATGAGAGCATATGTACCGGGTGATAATCTAACAGAACTACAAGCATCACATGCTTTCCCAAAATTCTATGATGGTGCGATTGGAGCACATTCTTATGGTTATCTCAACAAGGCAGGATCGGAAGGAAATTCTTTTACGTTTGATATGAAAGAAGTTTTCAAATTAAGTCGTTTTAAATTCTGGCCCAGTTTAAGAGGACGGACAGAATACGATGATGTCTACAGAAATGTCAACATAACTGAGTTTGAGATGTGGGGTTCTTCAGTTTTGGATATTAACAAACCTGCTACTTATTGGGCAGATAATGAAGACCCAAAAGGAACCTTCAAGGAAGATTGGGTGCACATAGGCTACTTTGTGCGTGAAAGACTTGATCTGCAGGGGGCTAGTTCAGATGAGATCTGGCAAAGGGGAGCTATTGACGGAGACGAATTCGAACTTCCTCTGGATCTAGGTCCTATCCGTTATATTCGCTTCTTTGCACGAGCAACAGCTGATGGAAAGCCAGTACCGAATAACTACTGGCAATTGGGCGAGTTAAGCTTTTTCGGAACCAATGAAATTGATTAAATATAAAAACTTATGAAAAAGACAAATATTTTATTTTTTATATTGCTCACATTATCATCTCTATGGTTCATTCAATGTGATGATATGGATAATCTTTACCGGGATTACATTGACCAGGGAGAGAGAATATATTTGGGTAAACCAGATAGTTTGATTGCCATGTCTGGAGTTGGAAGAATCAAACTGAAATGGTGTGTAAATGCTGATCCTAAGATTGAAGAGACAATTGTATATTGGAATTTGCGTCAGGACTCAGTAGTAAAAACATTCCAGAGAGATGAAAAGGGAATACAAGCCGATTCACTCATTATAGAGAATTTGGCAGAGGGACTATACACATTTGAACTGTTCAATAGGAATAAGAGAGGAGAGAGATCTTTGATGTCTACTGTTCAGGGACAGGTTTATGGTGAAAACTATATTGCTACACTTAAAAACCGAACAGTAACTTCAATGCAGATACTTTCCTTTGATAAGGAAAAACAATCAGCCGATATTGAAATTGTATGGGGTCCAAGACTAAACGGCAGCCTTTTTTCAAAAATCTCTTACAAAAAACGATCATCAGGTGAATATGTTGAGGTGTTAGCCTCCAACGATCAAAACAGTACAATGATTTATGATGTTGGTAACAGGTTAAACCATCCTGATGATTTAATTCAAATATCTACACTTTATCAATTTGAAAGTTCCTTTGATTTGTTGGAAACTTCATCCAGAAAGGAACAAATATGTGTATTTACAACCTCGGGTGTGCGTACTGATTATAACAGTAGTGGAGTAGAAACAGGCAAAATAAAATTTGACAACATAATCAAGATATTGAGAAGAGTCTCCAGCTTGTCATCATCTGTCGCGTATGATTGTAATCGTGTTGCTGAAGCGTCCAGTTTGTCCAATACGCTTTTTAGGCTTTTCTTAAATGAAAACGAGCTCAGTATTGATGGTTATTTCAATGGCCTTCTGAATACTATCTCTTCAAATGGAATTAATTCATTCTTTCCAAATGACCAAAAACTGACGTTGAACTACAAATATAAAAGATCCAGCGGGGCATATTCAATTGTTGAAGAAGAGTATTTCCCTGCAAACATAAGCTTTCCTGTTATGCCATTAAAAGTTTATGTTTTTGGTGAGAACATTAACGGTCATTTTTTCACAAAGGGAGATGACCTAATCCATGTCGATCAAAATGGTGATATGTGGGTATATCGCTTCAACGAGAATCAGTCTTTCGGTGAACCAACTTTTATGACAACGGGGTGGGGAGGTTTCACATCAGTATTTTACCTGCCGAACAATCGTATTTTTAGATATGACGGAAACAGGGTTGATATAGCAACCATCAATGAAAACTACGAAATCACATCACTTGCTTGGTGGGTAGGTGCTGGATGGGCTCCTTTGGCCATAAATCGATTAATGCCATTTAAAGATTTTGCATTAATAATGACAAATTCATCCGGTGTATTATTAAAACTCGGTATTAATGCCAATAACGGTTGGGTTGGAGGATTTGACAGTATTGCTAGTGGTTTTTCAGTATACAAAAAAATTATTCCTTTTGATAATTCAATTCTGGCTATTGATAATTCAGGTGATTTATGGCACATGACGTTATCCGACAATTTTGAATTAGGTAATCCTGTAAAAATTGGAAGTGGATGGAACAAGTACATCAATGTTATCAGGCAAGGAACGGCATTATTGGCAATAGATGCTTATGGTGACATGTGGAGATATGAATTTAATCCTGATTTGTCTTGGAATGTTGAATAACCAATGTTAGGATCACTAAACTATTTGATTTAAAAAATATTTTATTCTATCACATTTAGTTAAAAACTTATTATTTAAATAATTATCATTATGACAACAAAAAAAATCAACAGAAGAGGCTTCCTTAAAACATCATCGATGTTAGGTATGGGTGCCGCCCTTGGATTATCCGCCGTACCTTACTCAATGCAGTCTCAGACACGCAAACCAGCCATTCTTGGTGGAAAACGCTCGTTCAACGGTACCTGGCACGGATGGCCGGTATTTGGTACCCCTGAGGAACAGGAACTGTTGAAGGTGCTGCACAGTGGCCAGTGGTGCCGGTTAGGAAGTCCTACAGCACCCCGTTTTGAAGATGATTTCCGTAAAATGACCGGATCGGGACATGCCCTCGCCACCTCCAGTGGCACCACGGCTCTCTATACTATGCTTGGAGCGCTGGATATCGGACCTGGAGATGAGGTAATACTCCCTCCCTACACCTTTATCGCCACCTACAACGTGATTGTTCAGAACTACGCGCTCCCCATCTTTGTGGATACCGATATTGAGAGTTTTCAGATCGATGCCACCAAAATAGAGGCAGCAATAACCCCTGCTACCAAGGTTTTGATGCCTGTGCATATCGGAGGATCACCCTTTGATATTGACACTGTGATGAAGGTTGCATCGAAGTACAACCTTCCGGTGATAGAAGACGCCTGCCAGGCACACTTCGCAGAATGGAAAGGAAAAAAAGTGGGCAATTATGGTATGGGAGGAGCGTTCAGCTTCCAGGGTTCCAAGAATCTGAATTCAGGCGAAGGGGGTGCAATCATCACCAACAATAAGGACTTTTATAACAAATGCTACAGCTTCCACCATCAGGGACAGGGGTCCGATGCTGCGAGTCTTGAACCTGGCTCGGGCACACGCGCATCCAACCTTCGTCTGACAGAGTTCCAGGCAGCCATCTTGCTAGCGCAGATGACCCGCATTCCTGAACAGGTCGAGCAGCGAACTGAGAATGCAGACTATCTTACGGAGATGCTTTCAGAAATACCGGGTATCAAGCCTGCCAAGCTCTATAAAGGGACTACCCGCAGTGCCTATCATCTCTATATGTTCCGCTACGACAAGAAGGCTTTTGCCGGAATGGATCGTTCGAAATTTATTGAGGCACTCAGTGCTGAAGGTATTCCCTGCTCCATGGGTTATGGAACGTTGACCAAGGATACCTATGTTAAGAACCTGGCTCAAAACAAACATTACTTGCAAGTATACGGTGAAAAGAGAATGAAACAGTGGCTGGAGCAGCTCTCCTGTCCGATGAACGATAAACTTTGTGAAGAGGAGGCACTATGGTTCTATCAGACGATGTTGCTAGGCAGTAAGAGCGACATGGAAATGATTGCAGAAGCCATCAAAAAAATATCACGTGAAGCGAAAGCAATCAGCAAGTTGTAATTTTCCTGTACTTCATCGAATTATGAAGAGTATTAGATTAAAGAATAAATCACTTCAAACCGTATATTATATGAGAATAAAAACAGTCTTTATTTCTCAATTGATCGTTTTGTTTCTTTACCCCTGTTTTTCTCAGGATTCCTACCGGGTGGGTTTTTCCTCTACAACTCTTGAGCCGGACGATAAGTTTGCCTCACTTACCCTTGCCGGCTATGCTGGACCCTGGGAAGGCCGGTTCACGCTGCACTGGAAAGAAAAGGGAACAATGCCCGCTTATTTAGGATTTACCGGTGGAGATGGGCACCTCTTTTTTGTAGATGGTCAGTCACTATACCGCAGTAGCAAAAACACTTCTCGATGGGAGAAGATCGGTGATGCATCGGGTATCCGGCAAATTGCCGCGGAAACGAACATAATCTATGGTGTTGATTCTGAGGGGCAACTGAAAAAAAATGATTTATCCCGGAAAAGGCCCAGGTGGAAAAACCTGGGCCGCTGGGATCAACCGGTCCTTGCCATTGCTGTTTCAGGAAATAAACTATATCTGGCAGACCAGGAAGGATTATTTCATGTTGCTAAACTTGGAGCCAGAAAACTGAAATGGGAAAAAGCCTCCTTTCTCCCTCTTAAAGGGGTAATCTCTCTGGCCGGTGATGCTGACAAATTGCTTGCCCTTACCCGGGAAGGGGTGCTCTATCAGCAGGGTGGCACCTATCAGCAGGGTAAATGGATCAAGATCGGTTATAAAAACGGT
>ENA-UOOR01001534-UOOR01001534.1-fermentation-metagenome-genome-assembly--contig:-NODE-1534-length-26814-cov-4.752308_pt1 | contig 26814 bp, 21 predicted proteins | sample MGYA00245780_ERZ724029 | MGnify/ENA primary metagenome ERZ724029 (study PRJEB28704, sample SAMN03018315) | fermentation metagenome | biome: anthropogenic terrestrial biome; feature: soil; material... | reverse complement strand
GTAGTATTATTGGTTGATGCTTTTGAAGGACCTATGCCTCAGACGAAATTCGTCCTAAAAAAAGCGTTGGACTTAGATTTGCCGGTAATTGTCTGCATAAATAAAATTGACAGACCAGAGGCCAGACCAGAAGAAGTTATAGATGAAATCTTAGACTTATTTATTGAATTAGGTGCAAGTGAAAGTCAATTGGATTGCCCATTTGTATATGCTTCAGCAAAGCAAGGAACAGCTGCCTTGGATATTTCGGCAGAAATGACATCTATGGAACCTTTATTCGAGACTATTCTACAGTATATTCCTGCTCCACAGGGGGATAGCGAAGAACCACTACAAGTTTTAATATCCACAATTGACTACAATGAATATGTTGGCAGAATAGGTATAGGTAAGATAGACAGAGGTACGATTAAAGCTGGACAAGAAGGGGTAATTGTAAATATAGCTGATTCTAAAAAGTTCGAAAAGATTAAGATAAGTAAGTTATATGAATTTGAAGGCTTAAATAGAGTTGAAGTACAGGAAGCTACGGTAGGGAGTATAATAGCCATAACAGGAGTAGAAAATATTCATATAGGAGATACAATTTGTCCTATTGATAATCCTGAACCACTTCCATTTGTAAAGATTTCAGAACCTACTATAGCAATGACATTCTCTGTTAACAACAGTCCGTTTGCAGGTAGAGAAGGCAGTTTTGTAACATCAAGACAAATAAGGAGTAGATTGTATAAAGAATTACAAACAGATGTGTCTTTAAGAGTAGAAGATACCGATTCGACAGATTCATTTAAAGTGTCTGGTAGAGGGGAACTTCACTTATCAGTTTTAATTGAAAACATGAGGAGAGAAGGCTATGAGTTTCAAATTTCAAAGCCAGAGGTTCTTTATAAATATGAAAATGGTAAAAGATATGAGCCAATGGAAAAAGTAACAATTGATGTGTCTAATGAGTTTATAGGTACAGTTATAGATAAACTTGGTCAAAGAAAAGGTGAATTGGTAAGTATGTCTGAAGCTACCAATGGATATGCTAGAACTATATTCTCAATTCCTGCTAGAGGTTTAATCGGATATAGACAGGAATTCTTAACTGATACCAAGGGAAATGGTATCATGAATTCTATATTTGATGATTATGCATTGTATAAAGGTGATATACCAACTAGAAAGGATGGCTCCCTGATAGTCTATGAAACAGGAGAAACTACAGCCTATGGATTACATGCTGCACAGGAGAGAGGGATACTATTTGTTGAACCTGGAGTCTCAGTTTATAGTGGTATGGTTATAGGCTCGAATCCAAAGGGTCAAGATATAGAAGTTAATGTAACTAAAAAGAAAAATCAGTCGAATGTCAGAGCCTCTGGTTCCGATGAAGCTTTAAGATTGACACCACCTAAGGAAATGTCTCTTGAAGAAGCTTTGGAATTTATTGAGGATGATGAGCTTATAGAGGTCACACCATTAAATTATAGAGTCAGAAAGAGAATTCTTGATTCAAGTCTAAGATATAAATCTAAAAAGAATAATTAAGGGGGATATATGAGAGCTATAATAGATGGGTATATGTGGTTTTTTTCCAACTTGATATGGATAAATATTCTGCTAGCGATATTATTAATATTTTTTGAAAGAAGAAATCCTACAACAACCTGGTTATGGCTTATGGTGCTTGTATTTTTGCCTGGTATTGGTTTTATCCTCTATTTGTTTCTTGGTCAAGATTTATCAAAAAATAAAATGTTTAAAACAAAGGAAGATGAGGACAACTGTTTTAATCTTATAGTTAAGGATCAGGAGAAAGAGATTGAAAAGGATAAGCTATATTACAAGGATCCCAATTTTTATCATTATGAAGATTTGATTAAAATGCATTTAATAAGCAGTCAATCATATTTTACACAGGATAATAAGGTTGATATTTATTTTTCAGGTGAAGAAAAGTTTGAAGCATTGTTTAAGAGCATAGAAAATGCCAAGAACTTTATACATTTAGAATATTATATTTTCAAAAAAGATCATCTTGGTAAAAAGATGTTGAATGTATTGGTAAATAAGGCAAAAGAAGGAGTAGAGGTCAAGCTTCTTGTAGATGGTATGGGTGGAAGGACTCTTACAAGAAGCTTTTTAAAGCCTTTAATTGATGCAGGTGGGGAGGTCGGAATTTTTTTCCCTCCACTTGTTCCTTTTGTTAGCATAAGAATTAATTATAGAAATCATAGAAAGATTGCTATAATAGATGGTAAAGAAGCATATTTAGGTGGATTTAATATTGGGGACGAGTATTTAGGTAAAAATAAAAAATTTGGTTATTGGAGAGATACACACATTAAAATTGTCGGATCGGCTATTAGTTCCCTACAATGGAGATTTTTCCTAGATTGGAGGTTTGCAACAAAGAGAGGTGTAGGAAACTGTCAAAGCTATATTGTTGATGAGGATGTCGATAGCCATGTTGGGATTCAAATTGTAAATAGTGGGCCAGACTCAAAATGGCCTAGTATCAAGGATGGATATTTAAAGATGATTTCAAATGCAAGGGAAAAGATCTACATACAAACTCCTTATTTTATACCAGATGATAGTATGTTTGAAGCTTTAAAAACAGCTGGCCTTTCCGGTGTTGATGTTAGGGTAATGATACCAAATAAACCTGACCATCCATTTGTATATTGGGCAGGTCTAAGCTATATGGGTGAATTACTTCATGCAGGAGTCAAATTTTATACCTATGAAAAAGGTTTTCTACATTCAAAGGTATTTATAATGGATGAATTTGTATCATCTGTTGGAACGGCAAATCTTGATATTAGAAGCTTTAAGCTTAATTTTGAGGTAAATGCCTTTATTTATGATAGCATCATAAATCTTAAATTGACAGATCAATTTAAAAAAGATTTAGATGATTGCAAAGAAATAACTCTAGAAGTATATGAAACAAGATCCCGTATCGTTAAATTTAAAGAATCCATTTCAAGACTATTGTCACCAATATTGTAAATAAAAAAAATACCCTTGGTTAAAATAATCAAGAGGTGAATTTGATGAAAATAAAAATAAAACATATAGTTTTATATACATTGATATTATTACTTTTATCGGGATGTAATAGTCAGCGAAATATGCAAACAGAAGTCAAACCAAAGGATAAAGCACCGGACAGTTTAAAAAATTTAAGTTCAGGTATAGATGAATTACTTGGTACATTAACGAATATAGAAAAGCTTTCTTTGGATATGCCATTGCCTCAGCAGGTAGAGGAAAAATTCAAACCAAAGACAATAGATGAACAAACCGGAGGCCAAAATAACCAAGGACAAGGACAGCAGAATAATGAACAGGCTCAAGACGGAGAAGGTAATGGAAATTCGGGGCAGGAACATCAGCGACAACAGCAAATAATTCCTGAACCAACTAAGGGTGAAAAGCTAAAGATTTTATGGGATTCAATGCAACATAAGCTGGAGGAGATTCATCCTCAATGGAATACATTTGAAGTTGAGGGACTTAAAAAAGGTGCTACAAAGGAAGCTGGAAATAGATTTGACGAATCTTTCAATAAAATGACAATTGCTGTAGAGAATAAACAAGTTGAACATATCTATGATAATGCTAGCCAAGCGATTATGAATCTAAAGCCGTTTTATGATTTATATCTTGATGATATGGGCGGAGATATTTCTGCTCTTAAATATGCGGCATATCAGAGCTATGCAAGAGCTATACAAGGCAATATAGAAGGTGCTATTGATGTGCTCAATAATGTAGAAGAAAATATAAACAAAATTAGGTTAAAGATGACAGATGAGGATAAGAAACCTAATATAGAGAAGACATCCTTAGCCATTTCTGGATTTAAAGAAAGCTTGTCGGAGAATAGCAGAAAGCTATTTATGATAAAGAAGGACATAATTATTGAAAATCTTAAATCAATAGAAGATTAAGGGGGAAAATATGAAACCAGAAGTAATCAATGAATATTATATTGCAAATGGAAATTTAACAAAGTCCAGTGATTTATCTATTTTTGATAAAATGACAAAACCTCCAATTTACGAAATAATTAGAGTAGTAAATGGAGTACCTTTGTTTTTGGAAGATCATTTGGCGAGAATGTATGATTCAGCTGCTTTAATAAAACATGAAATCAATACATCAGAATCAAAGATAAGAGAAGAGATTAAAGAAACTATATTAAAAAACAATGTAGTAAGTGGCAATATTAAGTTGATGTCAGGAGAAGTAGATGGCGTAGGAAGCGTATTTATAGTATTCTGTGTAGCAAGCTTTTATCCTCCAAAAGAATACTATGAAAATGGAATTAATACAATCCTTTATAATTATGAAAGGGATAACCCCAATGCAAAGGTGTTGGTAACTTCATTTAAAGAAGATGTTCAATTAAAAATGAAGGAAAAAAATGCATTTGAAGCTTTGCTTGTAAGAAGAGATGGCTATATTCCTGAAGGTAGTAGATCTAATATATTTTTTGTAATGGGAGAGAAGATTTATACTGCACCTAAGGAAGAAATATTATTGGGAATAACAAGAAAGCATCTGTTCAAGATTGCAGGAATTCTTAATATTGAAATTATCGAAGAAAGTATTCATAAAGATGATCTAAATAAACTTGAAGGGGCATTTATGACAGGTACCAGTGTCAATATTCTTCCAATAGCTAGAATAGATGATATATCGTTGGGTTCGGTAAATAATAAAATAATCAACAATTTAAATAATATGTATAACAAGCTTATCAATGAATATGTTGAGAAGAATAAATATCTATGGAAATAAATAAACGTGACACATTGTAGGGGCGGACGAGGACGACCCTGTCCGCCCGAAATCATAACTGTGATTTGCGAACTGTGAATTAAAAATTATCTTTCAGCTGCTAACTCAGCAATCCTCAATATTGTATAAACAGCCTTTTCCATTCCCTGAATCGAAATATACTCATATTTTCCATGATAATTTAATCCGCCTGTAAATATATTAGGACAAGGTAATCTCTTATATGACAATCCTGCGCCGTCAGTACCGCCTCTTATAGGTTTAATTATAGGAGCAATACCTATATCTTCCATAGACTTTTTAGCTATATCGACTACGTACATAACTGGTTCTATTTTTTCTTTCATATTATAATAACTGTCTTTCAATTCCATGCTAATAATATTTCCATATTTTTCATTTAGAAAATTAACAGCAGAGGTCAGTAGTTTCTTTCTTGATTCAAACTTTTCCATTGAATGATCTCTTATTATATATGCAATTGAAGTAGATTCAACAGTACCGTTAAAATTAACTAAATGATAGAATCCCTCATACCCTTCCGTTGCTTCGGGAACATCATGTACAGGCAACATACTATTTAACTCCTGTGCTATTAACAAGGAGTTAATCATTTTATTTTTTGCTGAACCTGGGTGTACATTTCTTCCTTGAATTCTAATTTGTGCACTTGCAGCATTGAAGTTTTCATATTCCAGCTCACCAACTGGTCCTCCATCTATAGTATAGGCAAAGTCTGCACCGAACTTATCTACATCGAAATGCTCGACGCCTCTTCCTATTTCTTCATCAGGAGTAAAACCAATCTTTATATCTCCGTGCTTAATTTCAGGTTTTTTAATTAGATATTCCATTGCAGTAATGATTTCTGCTATACCAGCTTTGTCGTCAGCCCCAAGGAGAGTAGTACCATCTGTAGTTATTATATCCATGCCTATATGGTCATTTAATTCAGGGAAATCATTAGGTGATAATATTATATTTTTTTCTTTATTTAATACAATATCTCCGCCTTTGTAATTTTTTATAATATTTGGTTTTACATTAAGACCTGACATATCGGGACTTGTATCCATATGTGCAATGAATCCTATGGTAGGGACTTTTTTATCCGTATTGGAAGGTAATGTGGCTGTTACATATCCATTATCATCCAATGAAACTTCATTTGATCCAAGATCTTCTAGCTCATCTACCAAGAATCGTGCAAATTTCATTTGTGTAGAAGTACTTGGAACTGATGTAGAGCTTTCACATGATGTGGTTTCAAATTTTACATAATTTAAAAATCTGTTTACTAAGTTTTCCAAAAAAATTCCTCCTGTTCTTTTTCTCTCTTATTACTATATAAATTATTATACTACATAAAAAAAATAATGTAGAAAAATACTGGAAATTGACAAAAGAAAAATGTAGCAAATATTTTTTTTGATGTTATAATAATTAGGGTGACAAAATAATCTAAAGGCAAATAGATTAAAGAATCAAAGGATAAAGGGGTAAGATATGCAACAGGAAGTAGATCCGTATACTCTCGAATTAGAAATAGATACATTGAGAGATAAGTTATACGAAATTATTGATAATGGTGTTACAGATGATGTAATTAGAATTAGTCAAGAGTTAGATAAATTAATTTTAATATATACAAAATACTGCCAGAAATCAATTTAAAAAAGCAGATTTAATCTGCTTTTTTTTCTTACCTCCTTTTACCATAATCTTGTTAAAATAATAAAAGGTACAATAAGAATAAAGCTACCACTATTAGAATGCCAATAATTACAAATAACGAACGCTTACTTATAAATAAAAATTTCATAGTTATCACTCCTTTGATATTACTAATATAATTTATTTAATAATTGTTAAATTTATGCTAGATTATAATTAATAGTGTTAAAATATCTCAAAAATGGTATATTATTAAGAGAATGGAGGTATATAAAATGGGAGTAAAGATATTAACTGATTCATGTTGCGATTTACCTATGGAGATATATAAGGAATATGATATTGATGTTTTACCGATAGTCGTTTTAAAGGATGATAAAGAATACTTGGATAGAGTAAGTATTCAGCCTATAGAAGTCTATGATGGAATGAGAAATGGAGATATATTTAAGACAGCACAGATAACCCCCATTAGCTTTAAGGAAAAATTTGAGGAATATGCTTCGAACAATATTTCGGTAATATATATCGCATTTTCATCAGCATTATCTGGTACATATCAGACATCTTTATTTGTACGTGATACAATAAAAGAAAAATATCCTAACTTTGATATTGAAATAGTTGACACAAAAGCCGCTTCTTTAGGATTTGGACTTATGGTGCTTCATGCCGCAAAGCTTGCAAGAGATGGAAAGTCAAAGAATGATATATTGACTGAGCTTAAATTCTTTAGGGATAAATTGGAATCAATCTTTACAGTAGATGATTTGGAATATCTCTTTAGAGGAGGAAGAGTTTCGAAAACAGCTTCGATAGTTGGTGGTCTTTTAAGTATTAAACCAATATTAGAGGTCTCAGATGAAGGTGAGTTAATTCCAATTGAGAAGATAAGAGGTAGAAATAAGGTTTTTAAACGAATGGTAGAAATGATGACTGAAAGAGCAAAAGACGCAGATTTAGCTAATCAAACCGTTGCTATAAGCCATGGGGATGATTTGGAATCTGTATATAAATTAAAAGAATTGATAGAGCAGGAATTTGGGACTAAGTCATTTTTGATTAGCGATATCGGTGCGGCAGTAGGTTCACATGCAGGACCAGGAACAATTGCATTATTTTTCTTGTCAAAGTAATCTTTTTGTGGTAAGATAATTTGGTGAGTCTAACTCACTTAATTATCTTATTTATTTAGAATAAAAATCTTAATTTGGTATAGACAAATCAAATTGTAGGTAGTATAATAAATAATGTTGATTCTCAAATGCACCTTTAGCTCAGTTGGTAGAGCAACTGACTCTTAATCAGTGGGCCCAGGGTTCGAGTCCCTGAAGGTGCACCATAGTGTACATTATAAAAAACTTGCAGAAATTGTTCTGTAAGTTTTTATTTATATATAGATTTATTTAGCATACATAAGTGAAACTGTAGGTCTATTTTATGTATAAGGGGATGGGTCATTTGAATAAAAAGAACTTAGAATTAGTGATTCAATTGAGACATGAATTGCACGAACACCCAGAGCTTTCATATGAAGAAATTTGGACGAGGACACGTTTAAAAGAATTCATAAAGGAGAATACAAATCTAAAGATAGTAGACAAGGGAAAATGGTTCTATGCAGTGTATGAAGCCGGGAATGATAAACCTGGAATAGCTTTTAGAGCTGATTTTGATGCTCTTCCTATAGATGACGTCTGCGATTTACCCTATGCCTCAAAAATTCCTGGTAAAGGTCATAAATGTGGACACGATGGACATTCAGCTACTTTGGTAGGTTTGGCTCTAGAACTTGAAAAATACGGGGCAGATAGAAATGTATATTTATTATTTCAACATGCTGAGGAAACTGGACAAGGTGCTATAGAATGTACACCATTGATTACTGAAAATAAAATTGAAGAAATATATGCCTTTCATAATACTAGTGGATATCCAAAATATAGTGTAGCTATGAGGAAAGGTACAATGAACTGTGCTTCAAAGGGTATGACAATTACCATGGACGGAAAGAGTTCCCATGCAAGTTTGCCTGAGGCAGGTATCAATCCTTCTTTTGCTATAGCAAGCATAATAAACGCTATTCCAGAACTAATTAAACCTGAAAGTTGCAAAGGAATAGTACTATGTACAATAATTCAGGTAGATATTGGCAAGCTGGCATTTGGGACCTCAGCTGGGCATGGTAAGCTTCGATTGACTATAAGAGGTCAATACGAAGATGAGATGAATAAACTGCAACATGACCTTGAAAAGCTATCTTTAAAGGAATCTGAAAAATGGGGTTTAAAGTGTTCCTTTGACTATCAAGATACTTTTCCAGAGACTACAAATCATCCTGAAAGTGTGAATAAGATAATTGACATATGTAAAAATCTTAACATACCTGTTATCGATATGAAAGAGCCACAAAGAGGTTCAGAGGATTTTGGACATCTATTGAAATTAACTAAAGGAGCAATATTCCGTATTAGTGCAGGTGAGAATTCACCGCCGTTACATGATTCGGAATATGATTTTGATGATGATTTAATAGAAGAAGCAGTTGAAATATTTAAAGCCCTTATAAAAGGATGATAAATTGAAAACATCTTTCGTCAACGAGACTACTGAAAATAATAATATAATTTTAGCATAATAGACTTAGGGGTTGATATTTTGGATTGCATAAAAATAAAACCTTCTTTATTAAAAGGTGAAATTTCTATTCCACCATCTAAGAGCTTGTGTCATAGGGCGATAATATGTGCTGCACTTAGTAATGAAGAAAGTAAGATAGATAATGTAAATTTTTCGGATGATATCATTGCAACATGTAAAGGTATGAAAATTTTAGGAGCTAAAATAGAAAGGATAGATGATACACTAATAATCAGAGGAAGTATAAATGCATTAACAGGTGAAACAATAGATTGTAATGAATCTGGCTCTACACTTAGGTTTTTAATACCTATAGCTCTAGTGCAACCAGCGAATATAAGATTTGTGGGAAGAGGAAAGCTGGTGAGTCGTCCCCTTGATATATATTATAACATTTTTGAAAAACAAGATATTTTGTATTCTAATGATATGGGAAATTTGCCTTTGAATATAGAAGGACAATTTAAACCAGGCAATTTTGCAATTGAAGGTAATATCAGTTCACAATTTATTTCGGGTTTGTTATTTAGTCTGCCGTTACTGGATGGGGATTCAAAAATAATAATAACGACTAATTTGGAATCAAAAGGATATGTTGATTTGACCTTAGATATGTTGAATAGATATGGAATTGAAATTATAAATAATGGATATAAAGAATTTATTATTAAAGGAAATCAAAGGTATAAAGGTAGAGATTACAGGGTTGAAGGTGACTATTCTCAAGCTGCGTTTTGGTTAGTAGGAGGTATACTAGGTGAGGAGATAACATCTAGAAATTTGAATTTGGAATCATTACAAGGTGACAGGGTGATTATAGATATAATTAATAAAATGGGAGGAACCATAACACTAGATGAGACCTTTATAAAAACAATAGCTTCCAACACAAAAGGTATCATAATAGATGCTTCACAATGTCCTGATTTAGTTCCTGTATTAGCAGTTTTGGCAGCATTAAGTAATGGTCAGACCAAGATTGTTAATGCAGCAAGGGTGAGGATAAAGGAGTCAGATCGCCTCAACGCTATTGCAACGGAACTAAATAAATTAGGTGCAGATGTTAGAGAATTTGATGATGGACTTGTCATAAATGGAAAGGATAGTTTGATTGGTGGGGTAGTTGATAGCTGGAATGACCATCGAATAGCCATGGCATTAGCTATTGCTTCTATCAAATGTAAAGATGAAATCATAATAAAAAATAGCGAAGCTGTTAAGAAGTCATATCCTCATTTTTGGGAGGATTTTAAAAAGCTTGGGGGAAAAATAGATGAGTTCAATATGGGGAAATAATATAAAGCTGTCTATCTTTGGAGAGTCTCATGGTAATGCTATAGGAATTAATATAGATGGACTACCTTCTGGCTTTGAATTAGATATTGAAGAAATTAGAGATGAAATGAAGAGGAGAGCACCAGGTACAGGAAAAACTACAACATCTAGAAATGAGAAGGATGAGTTTACCATATTGAGTGGATATTTTAACAATAGAACTACAGGTACACCTCTTTGTATTCTAATTAAAAATGAAGATATTAAATCAAAGGACTATATGGGAAATATTGCCCGCCCTAGTCATGCAGATTATACTGGAAGAGTGAAGTATAATGGATATAATGATTATAGGGGTGGGGGTCATTTCTCAGGAAGAATTACAGCACCATTAGTATTTGCTGGGGCCATAGCCAAACAAATCCTTAGACAGCAAAATATAATTGTAGGAAGCCATATAAAAAGCATAGGCAATGTTAAAGATTCTTCCTTTAATGAGACCCAAATTGATGAGCAATTGTTGATGGAACTTAAAGAAAGAAAAATTCCTGTTTTGGATAAAGATAAAGCAACTGAAATGGAAAATTTAATTTTAGAAATAAAGAAGGAATCAGACTCAATTGGAGGAATAATCGAAGCTTGTGTTATTAATTTAATACCTGGGATAGGAAGTCCTTTTTTCGATTCTGTAGAAAGTAGATTATCTCAAATGATTTTCTCTATACCGGGTGTTAAGGGTATTGAATTTGGTAAAGGATTCGATATTGCTGAAATGACAGGCTCAGAAGCCAATGATGAATTCTATATCGAGGATGATATAGTCAAAACCTATACAAATAATAACGGTGGCATTTCCGGCGGGATAACCAATGGAATGCCTATGATTTTTAGAGTAGTGTTTAGACCAACGCCTTCTATAGCTAAAACTCAAAGAACTGTTGACATGGAAAAGAAAGAGAACATTGAAGTTAATATTGGTGGACGCCATGACCCATGCATAGTTATTAGAGCCATACCAGTTGTTGAAGCGGCTACAGCACTGGTTATACTAGATTTAATTACCTATTGACCAACTCCATATTTTGTTGTAGACTATTATGAGATTTAAAACAAGGTTACGAAATAGATACTTATAAACGGTACCAGCATACTCTTTGTGCATGGTGCTGTTCTTTTTCAGAAAAATTGAGGTGGAATATGAAACTTATTTTAAATTACACATGGCGTTATAAGAGATATTTAATACTGAGTGTTTTGGGTGTGGGGGGTTTTGTGCTAATCCAGATGGGATTACCTACACTGCTAAAATATATCATTAATGATGCATTGATTGGGCAAGATGTAAATCTACTGTGGCGGATTGCACGTCTGATGATTGCCATTATTATTGTTGGCATGACAGGAGAAATATGTATGTCTTATGCCAACAGCCGTATTGCATCCAATGTAATACGGGATATTCGAAATGATATGTTTGAGAAAACACAAGGATTTTCCCATACAGAGTTCAATCAATTCAGTGTCTCATCATTGATTACCAGTACTACTAGTGATGCTTATCAAATAATGATATTTATACAAAATATGCTAAGAAGTGCCATTATCATGCCTATTATGACTGTCAGTGGCATTGTTCTAATTATGAAAAATAATCCCCAAATATTTTGGGTGGCAATTTCTGCACTTCCTATTTTAGGTTTGGGTGTATATTTTGTTAGTAGTAAGTCCCGTGCTTATTCTAAAGTCCAACAAAGCACATTGGATCAAATCAATTTAAATTTACGTGAGGCCTTATCTGGATTACGTGTTATACGTGCCTTTGGAAATGAAAGACTTCAAGCAGAACGATTTGAAAAGGTCAATGAAGAATATTGTGGCGTTTCAAAAAAAGTGTTTAGAATCGTTGCCATTTCACAACCTGGCTTCTACCTTATATTTAACTCAATGATTGTAATTGTTCTTTGGGCAGGAAGCCATGCTATTGGAAAAGGAACATTGGATGTAGGCACATTAAATGCCTCTATAGACTATATCTTCCACATATTGTTTTCATTTTTAATGCTGGCAGTATTGTTTATTATGTATCCTAGAGCATCTGTTTCCGCTCAGCGAATTCAACGTGTATTGGAATGTACCCCTAGTATTTCAGAGAATCTGAAGGATGGTATTATTGAGACTAATGAAAAGGGAACAATCCAATTTGAAAATGTAACTTTTGCTTATCCAGATTCCGATGTGCCAATGTTAAAAAATATTAGTTTCACCGTTGAAAAGGGTCAGACTGTGGCTTTCATTGGAAGTACAGGAAGCGGTAAATCTACATTGATTCAATTGATTCCTCGTATGTACGATGTGACAGAGGGAAGGATACTAGTGGATGGCGTAGATGTAAGAGATTATAATATTCAAGTCTTAAGAGAAAAAATTGGATATATACCTCAGAAAGCTCAATTATTTACAGGAACTATTGTAGAAAATCTTCGCTTGGGCAGACCAGAAGCAACTATTCAGGAACTAGAGCGTGCTGCTGAAATTGCACAGGCTCGTGACTTTATATCAAAAAAAGAAGATGGGTTTGAAGAAAGAATTAGTGAAGGCGGAAGCAATCTTTCTGGCGGTCAACGTCAACGTTTGGCTATTGCGAGAGCTATTGTAAAGAATCCTGAAATCTATATATTTGATGATTCCTTTTCCGCTCTGGATTATATTACCGATTTACAGTTACGTACACGCCTTAGGGAAGAAATTGCAGACGCTACAATGCTTATAGTGGCTCAACGAATTGGAACCATTCGTCATGCAGACAAGATTATTGTATTAAACGAGGGTGAAATCGTGGGAGAAGGTAAACATGAAGATTTACTTCGAAGCTGTGGTATTTATTACGATATTGCTGCTTCACAGCTTTCAGAGGAGGAAATGAGATGAAGGAAACAAAACTAATGAAAATAAGAAAGCTTATAAATCTATGTATGCGTTCTAACAAGTACCTATTGATTCTTCCTGTTATATTCACATCCATTGGTAGTATGCTTGGTGCTTTGAATCCATTCATTATCGGATTGGCGATTACAGAGCTTAGCGCAAATGTAAAGGATATGATGGCAGGAGTGCCGGGAGCTGGAGTCAATCAAAGATATATATTGATGATTGTAGTGATTATGACCATATTCAACCTATTGAGACAATCCCTCACCTATTTTTCCAGCTATTTATTAGCTGGTGGTGTACAAAATAGCTTTAAGGATTTGCGTACACAGATTAGTCAGAAAATGAACCGATTGCCAGTGTCCTATTTTGATAGCCATCAGCAGGGTGAGGTTCTAAATACTGTAACCAATGATGTGGATACGGTGAGTAATGCCATACAACAAAGTTTACTAAGCATGGTGTATTCTCTAACCAGTATCATTACCACTTTTGCTATGATGTTGTATATTTCTTTGCCCTTAGGGCTGTTGTCAATGTTGATGATTCCAGTATCCATATGGATTTCTAGTCGTATTATGAAGCGGTCTCAAAGTGCGTTTCTAAGTATGCAAAATACATTGGCTGAGCTCAACGGATATATTCAAGAAAGATATACTGGATTTTCAGTTGTTAAACTCTACAATGCAGAGCAGGATACCATTGAACAATTTCAGGATATTAACAATCGAATGAATAAGATTGGCTTTAAAGCAAATTTTACATCTTCATTGATTTCACCTATTATGGAGTTATTGGTTAATATTACCTATGTGGTGATGATTCTTCTTACAGGATATGCGGTTCTATTCTCTGGTATGGCTCTAGGAAATATGCAAGCTTTTGTTCAGTATATTTGGCTAATTTACGATCCTATGGGACAAATTTCACAATTAACACCAGCGATGCAAAGTGCTGCAGCTTCCATAGAGCGTATCATAAACTTTCTAGAAGAGTCAGAGGAAAGTGAAGAAAGGAACAAGAGAAATTCATTGGATATAACCAAATATAGGGGGCACGTGGAATTTAATCATGTTCAGTTCTCCTATAATAAGAAGAATCCAATCATTAAAGATTTTTCTCTAATAGCAGAATCTGGACAAAAAATTGCCATTGTAGGAGCTACTGGAGCAGGTAAGACCACTATCATCAATTTATTGATGAGATTTTATGATGTGGATGTAGGGGATATTCGTATCGATGGTGAAAGTATTTATGATATGAGTAGAAGTGCTGAACGTTCGTTGTTTGGGATGGTATTGCAGGATGCCTGGCTTTACAATGCTACCATTGAAGATAATATCCGTTTTGGCAAATTGGACGCTACCCATGACGAGGTGGTACAAGCGGCAAAGGATGCCAATGTACACCACTTCATTCAAACAATGCCTGGTGTATATAATATGATGATCAATGAGGAAGGAAGCAATGTATCTTTAGGACAAAAACAACTTCTAACCATTGCCAGAGCTTTGCTTGCCAATCCACGGATTTTGATTTTGGACGAAGCAACCAGTAGTGTAGATACTCGTTTAGAAATGTTGATACAGATTGCAATGAAAAGAGCAATGAAAGGAAGAACCAGTTTTGTTATCGCACATCGTCTATCCACCATTAAGGATGCAGACCAGATTTTGGTTATGGACGAAGGGGATATTGTTGAGAAAGGTACCCATGATGAACTTTTAGCATTGAAAGGAACATATGAGAGACTATATAATAGCCAGTTTTCAGAAGGTTAATAATTCAATACTACCAGAACTCTATACATTAATGTGTCGGATATGAAAAAGCTACTAGCACACTGCCAGTAGCTTTTTCCTCTATATTTATTAAATTCTAGCTAATATTATAAAATTCAATATAAATAGCGATGTTGCAACAATTAAAATTGGATGGACTTCTTTTATTTTACCAGTACATAATTTAACTAATAGGTAGAACATAAAGCCTGTTGCTATACCGTAGGAAATGCTATAGCATAAAGCCATAAAAATACCTGCGAAGAATGCCGGAATAGCTTCCTCTAAATCATCCCATTTGATTTCAGTAAATGATGATAACATCATGATCCCAACAATAATTAATGCTGGTGCTGTTGCTTGTGTAGGAACTATTCCTGCAACTGGTGCAAGGAATATACAAGCTATAAATAGTAATGCAGTCACTAGACTTGTTAAACCAGTGCGACCGCCTGCTCCTATACCTGCTGCACTTTCAACATAGGTTGTTGTATTTGATGTACCGAATACAGCTCCTATTGAAGTAGCTATTGCATCTGCAAATAAAGCTTTATCCATCTTAGATTTAAATCCTGTGCTAGATTCCATCGCCTTTTCATCTTCAGCACTAAAAATTCCACTTTTACGTCCAGTACCTATAAATGTTCCTATTGTATCGAATGTATCAGATAGACTAAATGAAAAAATTGTCATCAGTACCAATGGTATCTTAGCTGGATCTTTAAACAACGACAAAAATCCTTCCGAGCCAAAGGCAGCACCAAAAGTAGTTCCCAGTTCAGAAAATGACTGACCTATTCCACTTGTAGCTCCAATTTGTGATACATCTACTACTCCCATAGGAATACCAATGATTGTAGTACCTATTATTCCTAAAAGTATTGCACCTCTAACGTTTAATACTAATAATATAACTGTTAATCCAAGTCCGATAATTGCTAGAAGAACTGGTGCATTGTTTAGAGCAACTATTTCTGGAACTGCACCTGCATCAGCTATAACTGTTCCACTATCCAATATTATATGTTTTCCAGGATCTGATGTAAATTTAAGCAGTCCAGCATTTTTAATACCGATATAAGCAATGAATATTCCAATACCACCGCCAATGGCATTTTGTAGACTTACAGGTATTGCCTTAATAATGGATTTACGAATTCTTGTTACTGTTATTAAAATATTTACGATGCCACATATAAATACCATTGCTAAAGCTTGTTGCCAAGTAAATCCTAAACCAAAAACTACCGTATAGGTAAAGAAAGCATTAAGTCCCATACCAGGAGCTTGAGCATATGGTACGTTAGCAAATAAAGCCATGACTAAAGTACCAATAACAGATGCAATAATTGTTGATAAAAAAACAGCTCCCCAAGGCATTCCTGTTTGTGAAAGTAAAGATGGGTTTACGAAAATGATATATGACATAGCAAAGAATGTCGTTGCACCGGCCATTATTTCTGTTGAAATTGATGTACCATTTTCTTTAAGCTTAAAATAATTTTCCATAAAAAATCTCCCTTCATTTATTTTATAAGAGTCTTACACTATATAATAACTACCTAATCTAAATAAGAGAGAACAACAAAAAATATGTTATTGTTAACTCCTATAGTCGAACAATTTACGGCTGCTCGGTAGAGACTAAAGGCCCATATCGCCTAAATTATATAGGTAAACATGTGGATAAACCATCCACAGGAATATAGTTTACCATAGTAACCTTGTCGAATCAAGGCTTTTTTAGGCGCTTTTTAGAGTGATTTTTTTCAATTGAAATGTATTGTACTAATGAATATGCATTAAAGACTTCTAATAGAAGTTTTTTAATTATTTAATTAATTTTATTGTTATTATTGACATATTCATGTTATTATTAAATTAGTTTTAGTAAATTTAGAAGCTATTAGGAGGTTCCTATGCTGGATAATGCGTTTTTGGTTAAACTTAAAAAAATTGGAATTTACATAGGGATATTTACTATTTTATTCATATTGTTTTTTCTTACATTGAAGTTCACATTACCGTTCGTATTGGGATTTGCCATTGCACTGTCAACAAAAACATTCAATCGATTTTTACAAAAAAGATTAAAGATTTCTTCAGGGGTGTCATCTTTAATCACTACAACAATTGTTTTTTCCGTTTTAGGAGTAATCATAACTCTTACTGTCTATAAGGCTACTTCTGAGACAGCATTGCTATTATCTAAGATACCAAGCATAGATTCTATTTCAAAATATATAGATATGCTTATTAAGGAAATAACAGAGATTATTGGGCAGATTGATCCTTTTGTAGTACAAAAATTATACGAATATTTACAAGCGTTATTAACTCAACTATTTAGTATTTCAATAAAGGTATTGAATACGCTACTATCGTATCTAATTAGTCTCCCGACAGTACTACTAATAGCTGTTATCACCTTTCTGGCTTCATATTTATTTTCAAAAGATCTTAAACTATTTAGCAACAAATTTTATAGCATTTTCTCCAAAGGAGGGGAAACGAAGATGAGATCCATAGTAGAATCTTCTCTTTCAATGACTATAGGATATGCTAAGGCGTATTTGTTGCTGGTGTTTATGGCTTTTATTATTGTATTAATTGGATTTTTACTGTTAGATATTGATTTTGCATTGATATTGAGTATATTATGTGCACTTTTTGATATCCTTCCGATTGTTGGAATGGTAATAATATTTATACCTTTAATTTTATATAGCCTTTTTTTAGGAAATACGCTGAAAGCTATTTTGCTTGTTATATTGTTTCTTTTTATTCAAGTTGCAAGGCAGGCTATTGAACCTAAGGTATTGTCTCACACCTTAGATATTCATCCACTACTAATTTTAGCTGCTATATTTATCGGTATCAGTATAAAGGGGGTTTTAGGTATGCTGTATTTTATAGCTTTGCTCGTAGGCTATAAGGTACTAGTAAAAGTAAATGTAATTTAAACAACGTTAAACATATATCAAATAATGAAAATTACATCTAATTTTATCATAATCAAAATACGAGTTTTGCAATCTAATAAGTTAGATAATTATAAATTTTGGCAAAGTAGACTAAGGTTAATATTTGACAATTGTGGGGATTCATCAGCAAAAATGGAATTTCTGGTACTCATATTTTTTGGAGATTGGTAATATATTGTAGCAGGTGTACAAGGTTTTTAAAGTAGAACAATCTACTTTTTAAATAACATAATTAAATAAGGGGGAAAGACAAGAAATGAAAAAGAAAGGTATAATCATTTTGTTGGTATTAACAATGGTTTTATCTACATTTTTAGCAGCCTGTGCTCCAAAGGACGAACCTGTAGCTACTCCAGAACCAGCACCAGTTGAACCAGCTGAACCTGTTGAATCGGATGGACCAATAAAACCTACTAGCCCTACTGGCACGCTTACAATAGGTAATACAACTGAATTATCTGGGGATTGGATTCCATGGTGGCAAAATAATGCTGCAGATTATGACATTTACAATATGATTACTGGATATCCAACTGTTGGTTTAACATTCGATGGAGAGTACACAATCGATGAAACAGTAGTTGCAAAACATGAAGTAGCAGAAAATGAAGATGGTTCCAAAACTCATACATTTACTATCAATGATGGATTAACCTATGCTGACGGTACACCAATTACAGCTAAAGACTATATAACTTCAATTCTATTATGGTCATCAAGTGTAGTTGGACAAATGGGAGCACAAAATACTTATGGAATGTATTTTGATGGCTGGGAAGAATTTGCAAAGGGAACTGCAAAGGAGTTTAAGGGTGTAAGACTTCTTGATGATATGACTTTCTCAGTTACAATTGCTGCTGAAAATCTTCCGTTTTTCTTTGAGCTAGCTCTAATCAAGTCTGTTCCAGCTAAGTTGGATTTCTGGACAGATGAAACTGTAGAAATTAAAGATGACGGTAATGGTGCTTATTTCTCTGACAACTTTACTAAGGAAAACTTTGAGGAAAGACTTAATGAAGCTAGACGTGAAGTTCCTAGACCTTCAAGTGGCGCTTATGCAATAGAAAGCTACGATGAAGCTTCTAAGACAGCTGTTATTAAGGTTAATGATAAATACACAGGTAACTATGAAGGTCAAAAGCCTTTAATAGAAACTATAATATACAAGAAAGTAAACAGTGAAACATCTCTTGATGAATTAGCAACTGGCTCAGTTGACTTTTTGTCCCAGGCAGCTAGTGGTGACGAAATCAACGGCGGTATGGACTTAGTTGACAAGGGTGGTTTTGCTTATTCAGCATATCCACGTTCTGGATTTGGTAGGCTTCTATTCCAATGTGATTTTGGTCCAACTCAGTTTAAAGAAGTTCGTCAGGCTATAGCACACCTACTAGATAGAAATGACTTTGCTAAGGCATTTACAGGTGGATACGGTTCTGTAGTTCATGGACCTTATGGAGAATCAATGTGGTTTTATCAAGAAACTAAGTCGCAATTAAATGAAAAATTAAATCCTTATCCATATAGCTTAGAGGAGGCTGTTAAGCTGCTTGAGCAGGCTGGATTTACATTAGATGCTAATGGAAATCCATATGCTTCAGGTGTACGTTATAAGAAGATGGATGATGGCACTTTAATGCCTTTAATTATAGAATGGGCTTCAACAGAACAAAATACTGTATCTGAATTACTTGTAGTTAAGCTACAGCAAAATCCTGATTTAGCAAAAGCAGGTATACAGCTTAATCAAACTCAAATGACATTTACTGAGCTATTAAACTGGCTATATCGTGATTCTACACAGGGAGATAAATATGGTGTTCCAACATATGGAATGTTTAACTTAGCTATAGGCTATACTCCGGATTATGATATATCACCATATTATACAACTGATGAAGAACTTATAGCACAAGGATATAACGAAAACTATATTAGGGACGAAGAATTAGCTAAGCTTACTAAGGAAATGGTATTAGTTGATCCGGAAGATAGAGATGGATTCAAAGCTAAATTCGTAGCTGCTATGGATAGATGGAATGAATTATTACCGGACGTTCCTCTATATTCAAATATGTATCATGACTTTTATAACGAGAAGCTTAAAGATTATCAGGCTAATGATATAATAGAAAAGGTTGATGCATTAATATATGCATGGGTAGCTGAATAATTAAATATATAGAAAATATAGTTATTTAAAAATAGGGTATGTACATACCCTATTTTCTACATCATAAGTGGAGATTTCATTGGTCAAAAGAGTAATATGTTATTGTCCAATTTCTCTAAAGTGTAAAATATCTAAAAGTAAGGCGGGAATAATATGGCTAAATACATTGCAAAGAGAATTCTTTATATGATTTTTGTATTGTTTATCATGTCTATCTTACTATTCTTTTTATATAATTTAATTCCTGGAGACCCTGCTAGGGCAGAGCTGGAGGGCGTGAAGAACAAGATAACTCCCGAGGAATATCAATACAGGTATGAACAGGCAAGAAAAAGATTAGGCTTAGATGATCCACTTATAGTAAGATATGGAAAATGGGTTAAGGGAGTTGCTGTTGGAGACTTCGGTATGTCCCATATATACAAGCAACCAGTTAGAGATGTCATTAAAGCACCTTTAAAAAATACAATATTTATTAATGTTTTTGCTGTAACAATTGCACTGGCAATAACAATCCCATTAGGGATTTATTGTGCGGTGAAAAGAAATACTTTTTTTGATAAATCTGTACAAGTATTGACTATTGTAGGATATAGTTTGCCTACATTTATTATAGCATTGTTATTTATATTTCTATTCGCAGTGAAATTAGGCTGGTTCCCTGTTAGTGGAATGGTTACGCCAAATTTCAGTGGTACGAGGTGGGAAATATTGAAAGACAAGATATGGCATCTTGCATTACCTTTAGGTGTTATGACAGTAGGTTCACTAGGTGGACTTACACGTTATATAAGAGCTGCTATGGGTGATGCATTGAGCATGGATTATATCAAGACTGCAAGAGCTAAAGGATTAAAGGAAAGAGTTGTAATTTATTCACATGCATGGAGGAATGCATTGTTACCAGTTGTGACGTTATTGATCAGCTGGTTTATGAGTGTATTTTCAGGATCTTTAGTTGTAGAGAGGATGTTCAATCTGAACGGAATGGGTAAGTTTTATATTGATGCATTGGTAAACCAAGACTACAACGTAGCTTTAGCCATTCAGCTATTCTATATTATTATTGCCTTGTTAGGAGTTTTGATAACTGACTTAAGCTATGGTTTGGTTGACCCTCGTGTTAGAGTTAATCGATAAAGGGAGGTAAATGATATGAGTGATAATAAGGTAATCGAAAAAAAGAAAAGAAGCTTCATATCCCTCCTTTTTTCGAATCTTTTTGGAGGAAAGAATAAATTATCCATTAAGGAAGAAGAGCAGATTCAAAGCCCTTTCAGAACTGTTGTAAAAACCTTTAGAAGCAACAAGATATCAATGGTAGCTCTATCTGTATTTATATTAATCTTTGTTATAGTACTAGTTGGACCAATTGTTAAACCGATTGATTTATCCTTCTCTGAGACAAGTCAGCAAAATGTAGCACCAGGCTTTGACTTAATGGAAGTACCTCCTTCATTGAAGGGTCGAGTTCAGGATATGGCTGTAGGACCTATATTTACCGTAGCGGCTACTACTGATGGGCAGCTATATATCTGGGGTAAAACTAGAATAAGCTCTACTCTCGATGTTAAAAGTGTACCATCAAATATGGGTAAGATTGTACAGGTGGCAGCAGGATATGATCACATTTTGTTCTTAAATGATGAAGGGGAAATATTTGCTTCAGGTAATAATCGTCAACAACAGGGAACTCCAACCTATGCAGTTCAAAATTTGAAAAATATTAAGGATATTGAAGCTGGATATCAGGCATCAATTGTACTTACAGAGGATGGCTGGAGCTACTATTTTGGTAATTCTATGAATAATGATTATAATGAATTTCACCCTTATCAGGGTAAGCTAGACAAGGTCGTTACCACTGCTGATGCTGTTATAGGCTTAACTAAGGATGGTGAAGCTGTTTATCTTGGCTTCCAAAAGAATTCCTATTCTAATATTCCTCAAAATATGGGAAAAGTAGTTGATATTGCAACAACTGCAAATACAGTGGCTGCAGTTAACGAAGATGGAAATGTCTTTGTATGGGGAAATATATCTATTAGAGGAGAAGGCAATGTACCTGAAACTGACAGTAAAATAGTTTCAATACAAGGTGGTAGATATCACTACACAGCTTTAACTGAAAATGGGAAATTAGTCTCTTGGGGTGCTGATTATTATAACCAATCCAATGTACCAGCTAAGGTTAGTAGTTCTAACATTAAGGAGTTCTATACGGATTTCTACCAAAATTATGCTATAACTGAGAACGGAGATATATTGACTTGGGGGTTAAAGGGTTATTTATTTGGTACTGATGATTTAGGAAGAGATATATTTACAAGGCTTTTAAATGGTGGTAGAATGTCCATCACAATAGGTGCAGTTGCAGTTATTATTTCAACAATAATTGGAATTATTGTCGGTGGTATTTCGGGTTATTTTGGTGGCAGAGTAGATATGGTACTACAAAGAATAACTGAAATGGTTAACTCCTTACCGTTCCTGCCATTTGCCATGATTTTATCAGCTTTAATTGGGAATTCTATGACCTCTAACCAGAGGATATTCCTCATTATGGTTATATTAGGATTGTTGTCATGGCCTGGGCTGTCACGGCTTGTACGTGCTCAGATATTATCCATTCGTGAACAGGAATATGTAATTGCAGCAAGATCCTTAGGTATAAAGCAACTAGGTATAGTGTTTAGGCATATATTACCGAATGTTATATCTGTAATAATCGTATCTGCAACTTTAGATTTTGCAACAAGTATGTTAACTGAAGCGACCCTATCATATCTGGGTTTTGGTGTTCAAGCTCCTCAGCCTACATGGGGTAATATGTTATATGGAGCAAATGACAGTAAGGTAATCCAAAATTATTGGTGGAGATGGGTATTTGCTTCTATAATATTAGGGGTATGCGTAATTTGTATAAACCTTGTAGGTGATGGCTTGCGTGATGCAATAGATCCAAAATCTCAGGAACGTTAGGAGGGAAAGTAGATGGCACTATTAGAGGTTAACAATCTACACACTTACTTTAAGACGAAGAGGGGTACTGTAAAAGCTGTAAATGGAGTATCCTATTCTGTTGAATCAGGTAAAACCCTCGGGATTGTTGGAGAAAGTGGTAGTGGAAAAAGTGTATCAGCAATGAGCATTATAAAATTATTAGATGGAAATGGTTATATAGATAGTGGAGAAATTTATTTTGATGGAGAAAATTTGGCTAATGTTCCTATAAATGAAATGATGCATATTCGTGGTAATGATATATCTGTAATATTTCAGGAGCCAATGACTTCGTTAAATCCTGTATTTACTGTAGAAAGACAGGTATCTGAACCATTTATTATTCACCAGAAAATGACTAAGAAGCAGGCTGCTAAGGAAGTTGTGAAGATGTTATCTCTTGTAAAGATACCTAATCCAGAGGCTGTTGCAAAACAGTATCCACACCAATTATCTGGAGGTATGAGACAGCGTGTTATGATAGCTATGGCACTTGCTTGTAGACCTAAGCTATTGATTGCTGATGAACCAACAACAGCTTTAGACGTTACTATACAGGCTCAGATTTTAAAGCTAATGAATGAATTAAAAAATGAAATTGGAACATCAATTTTATTTATAACACATGATTTAGGTGTTATTAGACAAATGGCGGATGATGTGGCAGTAATGTATTGCGGAGAGGTAGTAGAAAAGGCTCCTGTTAAAACTATCTTTGGCAAGGAAAGCCTATATTCACATCCATATACAGAAGGTTTAATGTATTCAGTACCAAGACTTGATACACCAGCAGATGCGAAATTGGAAGCTATACCAGGTGCAGTACCTCATCCTTTGGATTTACCAGTTGGATGTAAATTTGCTCCAAGATGTAAATATGCAACTGAGAAATGTAAAAAAGAGGCACCAGAGTTAACAACCATTGAAAAGGGTCATTCGATCCGATGCTTCTATCCAAAGAAAGGAGTGAGAAACAATGGTTAATGGGGCTGCTGAAAAGAAAGTTTTGTTACGTGTTCAGAACTTGAAACAGTATTTTCCAGTAAAGAAAACATCATTATTTCAGTCGGAGCAATTGTATGTAAAAGCAAATGAAGATATAACATTGGACATATATGAAGGCGAAACATTTGGTTTGGTGGGAGAGAGTGGATGTGGTAAGTCAACTCTTGGAAGGACTCTATTGCAATTAAATGACCAGACAGATGGTCGTACCATCTATTATGGAAGAGATATTTATGACATTGCTCCTGCATATGTACTCAATACTCTCGAAAGACTGCAAACAAAACGTAAGGAATTAATCGATTTGCGTACCAATGAAGAAAGAACGAGAAAAGAGTATGAGAAATTGCCTGTTGGTGATGAAAAATATAAGGCTTTGGAAAAGTATCGTAATGCAGAGAAAAAGGCAAGAACTTTGTTCCTTGATATGGTCGAATTAATCGGTGGGTTTATGGTTGCAGAAGATTTAAGTGAGGTCTCCAATGTTTTGGTTAAACATTATAAAGCTAATGTAAAAATAAGTGAATTAAGATTTAAACTTAAATTGGAGCAATTAAAAAATAATGATAAAACTGCAGATATAAATGATATAGAAAATAAAATCTCAAGAGTAGAAAAAGACATTAAAGACATTCAGGCGGAGATAGATAGGCTTAGTTTGAAATATAAAAATCATCCTGATTATGCTAAGTATGAGGCATATAAACACAATGGTATAAACATGGCAGAATTAACAGAGGAAGAAATGAGAGTATTACGTAAGGATTTACAATTGATATTCCAAGATCCATATTCTTCATTGAATCCTAGATTGACTGTAGGACAGATAATTTCTGAAGGATTATATGCTCATAAAATGTTTTTAAAAAATGATAAAAGTATTCAGGATTATGTAATTGATACTATGAATAAATGTGGATTAGCACCATACTTTTTGCACCGCTACCCACATCAATTTTCCGGCGGGCAAAGACAGCGTATAGGAATTGCCAGAAGCGTTGCTTTGTCTCCAAAATTTATCGTATGTGATGAGGCTGTATCTGCTCTGGATGTTTCCATTCAATCACAGATTATAAATCTTCTACTTGACTTGAAGAAAAAAGAGGATTTAACATATTTATTTATATCTCATGATTTAAGTGTTATTAAGTATATAAGTGACAGGGTAGGGGTAATGTATTTAGGGAATATTGTAGAGCTTGCAGAAACCGAAGAACTATATACAAGACCAATGCATCCTTATACAGAGGCACTACTTTCTGCAATACCGACTACCGATGTTGAGGATGATAGAAAGATTGAGATACTTGAAGGAGATATACCTAGCCCTATAAAACCACCTAGTGGATGTAAATTCCATACTAGATGTAAATATGCAACAGAAATATGCGAAAAAGTGATTCCCATATTTGAAGAGGCAAGACTAGGTCACTTTGTAGCATGTCACCATAAACTTCATACAGAGGACTAATGATAGGATTGATATAAAATGATGCTTCAAAAGAGAGTAGAAAGGGTAATGGAATGGCTAAAGGTCAAAAATAAGTCTAAAGGGGTCGAAGAAGATATTGAGCTCGAAAAAAAGGATATATTGGCAATAATCATATCTGCGTTTATTGTCTTTTTACCAATTATATTACTTTTAATCTTTGCTATGTTTTTATTGCTTTAAGAATAGGGCACCTAAAAGTGCCTTGTTTTTATATAAAATTGAGGTGAAAAATATGAAGACGAAAGCAGCTTTTTTTGATATTGATGGTACTATATTTAGAAATTCCTTGATGATAAAGCATTTTCAGAAGCTAATATCATTTGAGGTCATTGACCCAGTTATTTGGTATACTAAGGTAAAAGACGTATATTTAGAATGGGAGAAGCGGTATGGAGACTTCGAAGAATATTTGGAGATACTTGCTCGTGTATATTTAGAGGAGCTTAAGGGTATCGATAGGGCATATATTGAGTATATAGCAGATCATGTTATAAAGCTAAATGGAGATATGGTATATAGATATTCAAGAAATCAGATTGATTGGCATAAGAAGCAGGGACATAAAGTATTTTTCATCTCTGGAAGTCCTGATTTTCTAGTATCGAGAATGGCAGAAAAATATGGTGTCACAGAATATAGGGGTACTATATATAAGGTGGATGAAGAAAACAAGTTTACAGGCGAAGTGGTCAGAATGTGGGATTCACAAAGTAAGCTTAAGGAATTAAACAATTTTATAGAAAAATACGATGTAGATTTGGAAACAAGCTATGCCTATGGAGATACAACTGGAGATATTTCAATGCTTAGAATGGTGGGCAACCCTATCACCATCAATCCAAATAAGGGTTTACTTATGGAAATAAAGGAAGATAAGGAACTAAGTAAAAGAACTTCAATAATAATTGAAAGAAAAAATGTTATATACAAATTGAATTCAGATGTAGAAATATTGTAAAAGACAAACTCGAGATTCTGAGCAAAGCGAAGAATCTCGGGTTTGCGACCCAAATAATTGTGAATTGTGAATTGTGAATTGTGAATTGTGAACTGTGCATT
>ENA-UOOR01001533-UOOR01001533.1-fermentation-metagenome-genome-assembly--contig:-NODE-1533-length-26814-cov-5.585411_pt1 | contig 26814 bp, 22 predicted proteins | sample MGYA00245780_ERZ724029 | MGnify/ENA primary metagenome ERZ724029 (study PRJEB28704, sample SAMN03018315) | fermentation metagenome | biome: anthropogenic terrestrial biome; feature: soil; material... | reverse complement strand
AATTACAAATGACAAATTACTAATTACAAATGACAAATTACTAATTACAAATGACGAATTACTAATGACAAATGATGATGTATATATCCATGCCCTATTTTCTTCTTTTTTTCCGAAGAATCACCAAAAGGGCTGTAAAGATAATCAAAACAGCTAAAACAATCCATATACTGTTCAACGATTTTGTCTCTCCGGCATCATCGCCCTGCTGCACTTGTTGTTTTTGAAGGACCATCCCCGATTGACCGGATTGCGAGGAGGAAGCCGCTGTGTTCATCGCCGTTATCTGCCGGTTGTACGCCTGCGCATCCTGCGCGGAAAGCTTCCCGGCGATGAAATCCTGAAGTTTGGCGTTTCCGCCGGCAAATCCGCTGCCGGTCGAACCGTATTCTTTTACCAACTGCGAATGCAAACCGGCGATATTGGTTAATTGACGATCGGTCGCCTTCCACATACCCTTACGGGCCGTCTCCATCATCACGGCGGTAATCTCCTGCAATGCTCCCGGATTTTCGCGGCGGAAGAATTCCTTCGTTCCCAAATTCCGGGTGTCTTCCACATACATACTGTACAACTCGTCCCATAATTCATTGTCTATCACATCCGGCTTCGTGACGTTCCAGCCGTAGGTATTGGTTACCACTTCCGTGATTTTGGCCGCGCTTTCGGCGCCTCCCGACATGACTTCCCTGACGTAAGACGGATTGAGTACCGTAGCGCGCGATTCAACGCCGATGGCTTCTTTCAGCTCCTGCATTTTCATGTTGTTATGATTGCGATAATCCGCCAGATACGCATCGGGATCTTTTCCCGTAACGCTGCGAACAGCCAGATTAATCCCTCCCATAAACTCATACACGTGGTCGAGGCTCAACGGCCCCCAGGTATTGTTTTGACGCGGTTGAACCACCACATCCGTATTGTGAAGCGCGGCACGGAGCAATCCCTCGTTGAACTGTCCCCAGTTTTTGTCGCTGCCGTATGCGGCTCCCATATTATGAATATACGTGTCGGCCACTTCCTTCTCATCTTCCCAACGGTCGCCGGCGGTAATCATTTCCTGTATTCCCGTACCGTACATCCCATTAATTCCCCCGAAAACACGTTGTGTGGACATTTCACGGGCATCTTTCGGCGCTACGCCCTGTTCGACCAGCAGGCGTTCGATTTCGACCGTACTGGCGGAAACCAGATTGTCATATCCGTCGTCTTTTGCCGCGGCCGCCATCTCTACGGCTTTCGAAATAAGCATCAGGCGCGAAGCCGCCAAATCGCGGAACTGCCCCGATGTCTGTACAACGACATCGATACGCGGACGCCCGAGCTCTTTCGCCGGGATAAGGCGCAGCTCGGTTACCCGGCCGTACGTATCGCGAATCGGCTCCACCCCGAGCATATACAATACCTGGGCGATGGACGTTCCTTCCGTCTCGATAAACTCACTGCTCCAAAAAGTATAACTGATTTTACGGGGATACTCGCCATGCTGCTTTTTATATGCTTCGAGCGTCGTATTCACTAAAGCCACTCCGCGGTCCCATGCGAGTTCCGAAGGCGTCGATTCCGCATTGATCGAATACAGGTTGCGCCCTGTAGGCACGGCCGAAGGATTCGCGACCGCATCGCCCCCCGAAGAAGGGGCCGTATATCCTCCCGACAAAGCATTTATCAATGCCTTGAATTCGAGTTCCGGACTTTCGCGCAGAGCTTGCTCGTAACGGGTAATATTGCGGATCGTACGCTCTATCTCCAACACCGCCCGCGCATGTTCTTTTTGTTCTTTCGTATACTCCTTCTTTTCGGGCTTATGTTGCGCCCTTCCCGGCATGCCTCGTTTGACCGGAGACAAAGCCGCCCTCGATTCTTCCAACTCCTGCGAGGTAATGCCGGCAATGCGGCAAACGAGTTGTTCGTCGGCGGGCTTTCCTGCCAGCACCTGATGGACAAGAGTCTTTGCCGGCTCAAGATAGCGCCGCGTAAAGAACGGCTTGCTTTGGAGCTGCTTATCGGTAATCTTGCCCCGTTGTTTATCGAGCGAAGCAAGGCTGTACGCAATCGGATCGGCGCTCATCGCCAACACTGTCGACTTTATCTTTTCAGGAGAATAAGGAACGCCGGAAACATACAATTGCCCGTTCATCTTCTCATTCGCGATTTCCTCGGCATAATTGTCGATACGTTCTATTTCCTCCTCCGTATAGGGCTTCGACAAAAGACTGTCGAGCCGCAGGTCGCGATGAATTCCCATCTGTACCGCAATTTTTTTTACCGCCACCGACGCTGCCGGCTGCCGGGATTCCTCGGCGTTATAGTAGTCGCGAATCTTGTCCTGCAATGCGTTGAACTGCGAACGGGTATTGCTTTCCATAAAAGCCGGCGTAAGATACGAAACCGTTGTTGCATACGAACGCCGTTTGGCGATCATACTTTCGCCGACATTGCCGATGGTGTAATAATAGAAGTGAGGGATGGTTCCCACCAGACGGTCGGCCCAATCGTTACTGCTTAATGCGACCTGCTTCTGCGGCGTAAACTCGAGACTTCCATGCGTGCCGAAATGAATGAGCGCATCGGCTCCGAAACCGTATTGCGTCCATAAATACGAACCGATATACGTATGGGGAGGCGGCGATTTCGCACCGTGTACGATGGCAAAACTGTCGTCGCCCAAAGCCGCCATCGGTTGAGGCAGCAAGACGACATTTCCGAATTGAACGCGCGCAACAGCCAAATACTCTTTTCCGTCTTTGTTCAGCGCCATGTACGCCCCGGGAGCTTCGCCGTACACATCCGTCACGGCTTTATAGGATTCGGGGGACAAAGACCGGCGCACCCATTCCTCATATTCTTCTTTACCGACGAGTTGCGGATTCCCGTTTTTCAGGAATTCGTCGAACGCCCCTTCGGCATACGTGCTCAGCACCGACCCCTGTTTCATCAATAAGGCTTCAAACTCTTTTACCGTTGCAGGCAAGCGATCGACCGTATATCCTTCGGCTTTCAGTCGTTTCAATAAATTATAAAGAGAGGGAATCGTCTCCAACCCCTGAGCCGCCAACGTTTCCTGTCCGGCGCCTTTAAAATAATAAATGGCAACCTTTTTCTCGGCATTCTTTTTATGTTTCAGAGAAAGGACGTTCTTCACAATTTTCGTAAAACTCCGCAAGCGGTCGGGAATGGTCCGGAACAGATACACTCCGTCGCTGTTTTTTTCCTGCGCGACCAACGTGTAAGGATAGATCGCTCCGTCCAATTCCGGCATCACCACGCTCTGACCCATGAATCCCCCGAACATTCCCATAGGATCTTTCATCCAATCCTCGCGCAACTGCAAAATGGTTAAAGGAGTAAAAACCGGTATATTGCGAGCTTGCAACCATTCAACCGTTTTATCGGGTTGTCCCATCAAGAGACGGCCGTGGGGAAAATAAACCACCGCATCGGGATGGATCTGATCCAGAAACTCGATGCGCTTGGTCATGGAAGAGACGGGATACACATTCAATCCCGCATTTTGCAGCGAAACGATCAGGCTGTCCAAATGCTCCTTGTTTCCGCTGAAAGGGTCGTGAATACCCGCGATGACCGCCACCTTACCGGCTCCGTCCTTATACTGCCCCAACTTCTTCAGATAGGTTTCATAATCGCCCGCAGAAGTAAACGAGACCTCCTCATCGAGATGGAAAAAGGCATCTTCGATACTCTCCGCAACCGGCTCGGGAGGCGTTACAAAAAACGATTTCTTATCGATATGCTTACGGACATATCGCGCAAAATTGCGGTAATTGTTTTTATTGCCGTTATTCAAATAGCCCGAAATCTGTTCCAAATCGACACTATCGAGACTATTGATATGATTCTCCGGGCTCGTAGCCGCAAAAATGTATACCGGCAGTCCTTTATCGATAAGCTTTTGGATATGCCCCCGCTGTTCGGCCGATAGTTTTAAACCCATACCGAAGCCCAACACCAAATCATAGTCCTTCCACTTATCCACCTCTTCCGTCGCCAAGGACGCATAACGGATAAACGGGTCATCGTTCGATAACGCCATATTCGAGACCTGGAAAGGTTGAAAATTCACCAACGCTATTTTTGTAGGGGAGGCTGTTTTATTCCAAACGATCCATCCCGCGGCAGCGGCAATAGCAGCCACCGCTATCCATAACAGATATTTTCCTTTTTTATTCATACGGCAAATTAATTAGTCAGTTTATAAAGTCTTGTCGGCCTGTATTTATTCTCCAACGACAATTCCTGTACCGCATTGCCCGAACGATCAACCGAATACAAGCCGTTGAAGCGGGACGCATCGCTGTTCGGGACGCAGATATACAGTTTATCATCGACGAGGTTAAAGACATTCATCCGGGAGGAAGTGTCGGATTCCGGAATATCGAGTTTGCGGATCGACAAATCGGCGGGATTCAGTTCATAATACGCCATACGAATACCACCGGGCGTATCGCTTTCCGAAAATCCATACGGCCCTACGGAAATATGTAAATACACTTTATTATTATAACTGATGATGGATTGGGCAATGCGTCCCTGCCCGAAATGCTTTTCCACATTAAACTCCCAGTCACGGTCGAAATCGGTTTCACCGCTTTTGATGCGGAAGATTTTCGAAGGATTGGGCGTACCGAACTGATTCCATCCCCAGGAACAAAAATACAAATTACCGTCCTCGTCTTTGGTTGTGGGATTGTTTTCGCTAACAAAGAATCCGACCGTTTTCGTGTCGGGATAACGGATAATCTTCTCCACTTGCCGCGACTCGATATCGATGACGGCGAGATAGAAATGCGTTTCATCATCGGCAATAATGTTGAAAGCGGCTTTTTCGAGGAATACCACGCTTACATACAGTTTGCCCTCTTTTTCTTCCAACACCAGCGAACCGGTGCGCACCATATTGTTTCCGCTCTCATCCACCCATCGTGCATGGGGGCGAAATGCTTCGATCGCTTCGCGAAGGTCGAAGGCATCGGTCATGACCATCGTAGAGGGATTAAACTGATAAATACGTTGCGGAGCTAATCCTTCATTATAATAAAAGCCTGAGTTATTATTGACGATACACATCTTTTTGGTCGGGAACAAATTGTTCTTTCGCAAATTGAGACTTTGATCGATAAAGATCCGGTTGTCGGCGTTCATCGTCAGCCGGAAAATACCGGGCGTAGAGGAATAGCCTTTCTTATCCTTTGCCATGGAAAAGAAATATCTCCCGAAGGAATGATGTCCGGAAGAAACCGACGGATCGGAATTCGTGAATAACGCATCTTCCTGAATCAAATCGTAAGGAGCCGTATTTTGCCGGACCGTATTCATTTCGAACGTAAAAAAACGGGTGATATCGACATTCGAAGCTTCTTCGATTGCCAATACATAATTATAAGAAGAGAAATCTTCTCGGGGAACATTCTCCCGCTCCAGATTTTCGATGGTGCAGGCGCCGAATAAAAGCGCTCCCAACCATAAAAAAGAAAGATATTTTATTGTACTCATTGTCTTTAGTCTTTAGTCGCCGGTCTTCAGTCGCCGGTCACCGGTCTTCAGTCGCCATTAGTCACCAGTCTTTAGACTTCATTTGTAATTTGTAATTTGTAATTGTCTCCAGTCTCCGGTCACTAGTCTCCAGACTTTTGACTTCATTTGTAATTCGTAATTCGTAATTTGTAATTTGTAATTTGTAATTGTCGAATGTCTCCAGCCTCTATTTTATCAAATACACTACTTTCGCCCAAAAACTTCTTCCGGGACTCTGTATTTTAAAATTATTGTAGATATCGGCGTTGAACAGATTCCTGACCTCGAGGCCCAACGTTACGCGGTCGTTGCCCGACACGCCCATATCGAATGTAGCGCCGACCGTATGATGCTGCTGCACGGGAATCACCCGGTCGGTGTAGATTTGCGTTTTGCCGAACAGCCCCAAAAATCCATCGGGTTCGAATTGCCGCTCAATGAAATCGAGATAATATTGATGGACATACGAATAATTCCAGTAAGCTTTCAACTTATTCTCTTTGCCGAACAACTCTTTCCACACATATTCCGCGCCGAGGTTTCCGTAATAAAACGGCATGTTGCTGATCCTTGCATCCTGGTAATGCACATCGTTAATCTCGTCGATCGACCCGTTGTAACGGAATTCATTATACGTGACGTTCCCCATCACTTTCAACCGGTCGAAGAATGTATAATACCCATCGAACTCGATTCCGTATCCTTTTACTTTCTCGAGATTCAGAAACATTCCCTGATACTGATTGAGTTCTTTGAGTTTGATCAGATCGCGCGTGTTGCGGAAATAGGAATTCACCTCGAAATTGTACGTGTTGTTTTTATAAAATTTCAGCCCGATATTGTAGTTCACGCTTCTTTCGGGCGACAAATCCGCATTGGGCACGACAAATGTATTATCGCCGAATATTTCTTCCTGATCGGGAAGGCGGAAGGTATTTTCAAACGAGGCGCGAACCAATAAACGGGGGGCGATATCATATTTGGCCGATAACGAAAAGCTCCATCCCTGCTTCGTCACCGAACGCTTCCTCTTCTCCAGCGTCACATAATCGGTTGTTTCGCCATCGGTGTGATACGACAGCGACTTCACCTGCGCAATGGTACTCAGGCGATCGCGGAAAAATCGGCCTTCATGCCCCACTCCTACAATCAGGCGATTATAGAGGATGGATTTTTTCTGCAACGGATCAGCCTCATCATCGCGCGTGTTGACCAGATGGTTTTCGACTATATTAAAGGTGAAGGCATGCGACGAAACGGGACGGTACGACACCCATCCGCGATAAATAAAGTTGGAGAAATCCGACTCTACTCCGTTCTTTGAAGGATGCGACGTGTAGGCGCTGCCTATTTCCGACCCGGATACCGTAGGATGCGCCGCACCTTTCCAATCGTACCAGGTATTCTTCAGCGTATCGACAAACAAGGTGTTGATACGGCTGTAGACGGCGAACTGCGTCGTATTTATTTTTCCTCCGGCAAAAGCCTTTTTGTAGGTTACCGAAGGGATGAGCGGCGCCTTTTCCGTGCGGTACACGGCGCCGAAGGCACGGTCGCGCGTGGTAAAGTCGTTTTGTATTTGTTGATGCAACGCCAGGCTTGTCAGCCGGAACTGCAACAGGTCGGCCCAACGGACATTGTCTATATTCAGGAAGGCTTCGGCAAAATATTGTTTGAAGGCGTTATGGAAAAGACGCGCGTCGATGTACGTATTTTGCCCGGTCGACTCGTCGAGATATGGCAGTCCTCTTGCGGTATAATCGTTGTCGGAATAATTTCCGAACGCATACACGCCGACCGACAAACGGTTATTCAAGCGGTGCAAGCCGTTTATCGTCGCGATATTCGTGTTAAACGAGCCGCGTTCGAAAGAAACCTGCCATTCCGACCGATAAAACTGCCGGCTGACCAAATTAATCGCTCCGCCCAATGCATCTATCCCGATTTCGGCCGGCAAAACGCCTTTATAGACTTCGATACGTTCGAGGGAATTGACGGGAATCTTCGAGATCCCGAAGCCGGAGCCCAGATAATCCAACGGAATGCCGTCACGCATCAATTTCACGGAGCGGCCGCTGAAACCATTGATGATGACATCGGTCGTGGCACCTAAAGCTCCCGTGTTGCGCAACCGCACCCCCGGACTATTGTTCAATAAATTCTGAATATTCGTAGCTTTATCGAGCGACTGCGTCACATCGATCACTTCCGATTTGATCGGATTCAACCGCAACCGTTCCGTTTTATTCGGAGCGCTTACAGTGACCTCGTTCAACAACACCGTATCTTTTATACCGGGAGGTTTGTCTTGCGAGTACACCGCCACGGAAAAAATAAAAAGCAAGAAGAGAGATATATATTTCATTCTGAACCGATGCAAAAAGGAAAGGAGCATATCCGGCTGGTGTTATTGATTGATGATGTACATCCGTGCATTGCATCTTATCGCGATATTCCGCCAAAACAGCTCCATTCTGTTTTTGACAAAAGGGCAATAAGGCAATTGCGCTGCTTGTACTCAATAACCGTGATCCGCCGACATATAAATGACTTCATTATGGCAAAAGTGACTTTGCTGTAAAACCCTTGATCTAAAATGGAAATTGAGTTGGCTGAAAAATTTCCGTGATAGCAATTGTTTTATGATCGTGCGAATGACGTCCTCCGGATATACTCCTTTGTAATATAAATTATTTAAAGATCGTGTAGTTGTCTTTTTTGACTATTTTATCATCTTCCGTATCATCCGGTTTGACGGAGATAAACTGCCGTTTGAAAAGCGCTTGATCCACCGAACTTAAATCGAGTTTGGCTTCGTTTTCTGTTTTGTACTTATCGATCACCTCCTGCAAATCGAGCACCAGATACTGGGTATCGTCTTCTAACGCATACGATGCTTTCCAGACAAATTTCTGGGTATTGCTTGCCATCGCCCCGGCCTCTTTGACATAACTGAGAAGCGACGTTTTTTCGTCAAAACTACGCAAAGCTTGTTTGGTAGGTATGATTCCCGCAGGATACGAATATCGTATTTTTACGGAATCTTCCCGGTAAAAATGAAGCGTCATCAGTTTGGCAAATTCATACTTCGGATCTTGAACAGAAAATCCGGGATCATATAAATTCGAACCATTTTTCAGCAACCAGGCCTTACCGGCTATATTTTCATTTGTCACTGTGGGTGTGAATACTTCGGGAACGATTAACTCTTGCCCGTTCAATTTCAACTCCGGCGTGATATTCGTATCGATTTCACCCGTAGCTTCAACGAGTGTAAAGGTAGCGGTAGCCGTTACTTTCGGGCGTCCAAACGGATCGGTATAAGGTACGTCCTTTTTAGCCTGATCAAGACTTTGAACGGTGGTCGTAAATTCCAACGAACGCTTACCGTCGATAGTCGCCTCTTTCAAGGAGGAGGTTTCGGTCAGCGAAAAATCGAACGGGGGCATCGACTCATTAAACTGTTTTACGCTAAAGCCCTTACCGTCGCTTGAGTAATTCCACACATAATAGATCGTACCTGAATTGCCGAAACTCTTGTTATATTGCTTGTACACTTTCCCCGATATTCCGGTTTTGGAATCGATATAATCCTGATTCGTAAATTCCACCCCTGAGAGACTTCCAAACATTGATGGCGCCCAAGGAATTAATTCATATTGATTTTCAACCCAATTACTTCCCCATTGCTTCACATTCGACGTAAAATTAATCTCTTTTATCGTCCATTTGCCTTCTATCTTTATGCCCTCTTCCACAATAGGGTCTTCTCCCTTGTCGCATGCCGTAAACGCTGCTATTCCACAGAGCAGAGCGGCTATCATCATCTTTATTTTCTTCATCTTTTTTATTAATAACTATATCATTAATTATAATGAGCGGGCTTTTCACGACTTCCAAAGCCTTTCAACTCTGCCTTCAAACCCACTTTGCAATTCCGCTACAAATGTACGCGCTCTTGCAAAAGCCCGCAATACCGAAAAATAATGATTTTTATATCAGAAAGTAGTTATTTATGGCGATAACAATGTGGCGGAAGGCTTGTGAAAATTTCACAAACCCCGCTACGATGGTTTTGCCGGTTGTGAAATTTTCAAAGGGGCCGCGACAAGTGAATTGGGGCTTCTGAAATTTTCAGAACCGCCACGACAAGTGAATCGGAGCTTCTGAAATTTTCACAAGCTTCCCGACAGTTGTTTTGGCCTTTCTGAAATTTTCAGAGGGTCCAAAACAATTATTATTAATTCAAGTTTCGCAAGTTATTTCGCCTGAAAGTTTACAGTTAGTGTTTACTTCTTAACTTCTTACTTCTTACTCCTTACTCCTTACTGTTCTTAGTGTGTAATTCGTAATTTGTAATTCGTAATTCGTAATTCGTAATTCGTAATTTGTAATTCGTAATTTGTAATTTGTAATTTGTAATTTTTTAAAGTTCCTTGCGAAACTTGAGTTATGAAATTGAATACAAAGGTTGCTTAAAAGAATATCGCCGGAAGAATCGGCAAAGGAATGGATCGCTCTTCCGGAAGGATTAACCGGGAATAACTTTATTTTTAGCGACGGTGGCCACAAACTCCTTGAGGTAAAAAGGTTCGAAATAGGCCGTATCGACAAAATCGCGGGCGGCATACGCTTTTTCGGCCAAAGCCACCATCCCCGATGCGAGCGGATAAACCGACGGAATAAATACGGCATGCGGATGGGTGAGGATCTGCCTGCATTTATCGGCTCCGTTTCCGAAAAAATAAACGGTGTGTTGTTCCAACAGTTCGGCGTAACTATCGGCGGTCACAATATCGGCCGCCGTAGGGCGCACCATGTTCAACAACGTGTCGAAAAAAGCGGCATACACTTCCATGCGGCGCGCATCGATCATCGGACACAGCAAGGCATCCTTCTCCACACGCCTTTGCACCTGCGAAGCCATGAGGAGATGCGTAGGAACGGCGATAAGCGGCACATTCAGCCCGTAACTCAGTCCTTTGGCCTCCGATACGCCGATACGCAAGCCCGTATACGATCCCGGGCCGCTGCTTACCGCCACCGCATCGACGGTCAACTGCTTTTCGCGGGCATAGGTCATGATATCTTCCACGAAAACACCCAGCAAGGCCGCATGCTTTTGTCCTTCAAACTCTTCCCGGTTCACGATTACCGCGCCGTCGCGCGACAAGGCACACGAACAGGCTTGTGTAGATGTTTCAATATGTAGAATGATAGCCATAATAAATGAACGATATATGATGTATCAAGTATGAAGTATGAAGTATGATGTATGATGTATGAAGGAGATGGATGAGAGATGAGGCAATTCAAAAAAGACCGCATCCTCTTTCGGGATGCAGTCTTTTTCTTTAAACCTATCGAGAGATATATTAATATCTGCTGCGTTCGCGATTACCATAACCACCGCCGCGGTTACCTCCACGGCTGCTGCCGCCTTCGGGACGGGGACGAGCTACGGATACCGATAAGGTACGTCCGTCGTACTCTGCTTCATTGAGTTCATCAATTGCACGTTGTCCGTCGGCATCATTAGCCATTTCAACAAAGCCATAACCCTTTGAACGACGGGTATCTCTGTCGGAAATAATTTTTGCTGAGGAAACTTCTCCATATTCCTCAAAAAGTTCTTTTAAATCGGCATCAGTTATTTGATAACTTAAGCCAGCTACAAAAATGTTCATGTAAAAAAATTAATAATAAATAAACTAAAAAATTCTGCACAAAGAAATTAGACCAGAGAAGTTAGAAAATGACTTAACAGGTTAATGTAAAGAAACTAAATTGCCAACCATCCTGTTTTAAATACTTTTGCACGGACAAAGATAGGAATAAAATCATTGGTAGCGACATAATTCGTCTTTTTTTTTCAATTTCAGGGGAAAAAAGACAATTAAACGTAAAAAAAGTCTCCAGTCACCGGTCTTTAGATCTCATTCGTAATTCGTAATTCGTAATTCGTCATTTGTAATTTGTAATTTGTAATTTGTAATTGTCTCCAGCCTCTAACCCTTCTATTGCCGTATCCCGTTCCGTTCGAGCAACGCATCGATGGAGGGTTCCTGCCCGCGGAAACGCAGGTAAAGTTTCGACGGATCTTCGGTATTTCCTTTTTCAAGAATGTTCGTCCGGAACGATCGCGCCGTCTTACGGTCGAAGATTCCGTTTTTCTTGAACACCGAAAAGGCGTCGGCATCGAGCACTTCCGACCATTTATAACTGTAATAGCCGGCGGCATAGCCTCCCGAAAAGATGTGCCCGAAGGCCGTCGACATACACGCTTCGGGGACAACGGGCATGAGTTGCACGCGCTGCATGGCCGTTTGCTCGAATGCGCGGACGTCGCCGTCAAATGGTTTTTCGAGTGTATACCAGGCCATATCCAGATACCCGAACGATAATTGGCGCAAGCACAAATAGCCGGTGGTGTAATTCGATGCGTCGATAATTTTCTGCACCAATTCCTGCGGCATTTTCTCTCCGGTTTGGTAATGGAACGCAAAACGGTCGAGGTATTCTTTTTCCACCAACCAGTTTTCCATCAGTTGCGAAGGCAATTCCACAAAATCGCGGTAGACGTTCGTTCCCGACAACGACGGATAGGCGCTTTTGGCCAGCATGCCGTGCAAGGCATGGCCGAACTCGTGCAAGAAGGTTTCCACCTCGTCGAACGTCAGCAGCGCCGGTTTCGTTTCCGTAGGGCGGGTAAAATTCATGACAATCGACACCTGCGGGCGGCTGTCTGCCCCATCCTTTATATATTGTTCTTTGTACGAGGTCATCCATGCGCCCGAACGTTTCCCGTCGCGCGGGTGGAAGTCGGTGTACAGGACGGCCAGAAACGCACCGTTTTCGTCCATCACATCAAACGCTTCCACTTCGGGATGATACACCGCGATGGCGTCATTCTTCACAAAGGTAAGTCCGTATAAATCGGTTGCGAGGCCGAACACGCCTTTCTTCACATTTTCCAGCTCGAAATACGGACGTACCCTTTCGTCGTTCAAATCATATCGTTTGTGCTTGAGTTTATCGGCATAAAAGCTCCAGTCCCACGGTTGGATGTCGATCGCCGCCCCTTCCGTTTCGGCGGCAAACGCCTGCACTTCGCTCACCTCCTGCTTCGCCACAGGACCGTATGCGGCAGCCAGTTGGTCGAGCAAGGTAAACACGCTCTGTTGGTTTTTCGCCATGCGGTTTTTCAACACATAGTCGGCATAATTCTTATAACCCAACAAGTTGGCGATCTGCAAGCGGAGGTTCACGATTTGTTGCACCAGCCTCTTGTTATCGAACTCGCCGCCGTTCACACTCTTTGTATTGTAGGCCATATACAGTTTGCGGCGCAAGTCGCGGCGGGTGGAATACTTCATCAATCCGATGTAACTCGGCGCCGACAAGTCAAACAGCCAGCCCTCTTTCGATTTCGACTTGGCTTTCGATGCGGCAGCCTCTCTCACACTTTCGGGCAAGCCGGCCAAATCGGCTTCGTTCGTCAACAACATCTCAAACGCATTGGTTTCCTTCAGGTTGTTTTGCCCGTATTCGAGAGTCGCCTTGCTCAGTTCCTCCGACAGTTGCCGGTAGACCTGTTTTTTTTCGGGCGAAAGCGTCGCGCCGCTATCCTCGAAATTATCGTAATATTCTTCCGTAAGGCGAATCTGTTCAGGCGTAAGTCCCGATGTCAAGCGGGCATCATAGACCGCCTTGATTCGCTCGAACAGTTTTTCATTCAGGTTGATATTGTTCGAATGCTTCGAAAGCTTGGGGCTTAAGCGCTGCGAAACAGCCATCATTTCGTCATTACTTTCCGCGCTCAATAAATTGAAGAAAACGCTGCTCACGCGGGTAAGCAACTGACCGCTAAATTCCATTGCTTCAATCGTGTTCCGAAATGTCGCAGGCGCGGTATCCGCCACGATCCGGTCGATCTCCTGCTGATGTTCGCGAATGGCTTGTTCGAAAGCCGGTTCATAATGCTCCGTTTTGATCAAGCCGAACGGTGCGGTACCGTGCGGCGTGTCGAAAGGCCGGAGAAACGGATTGTCGCCGGCCTTCCCTGTTGCTATTGTCGTCATAAATAAAAGGAATATAAAAATCTTTTTCATCTTGTCTTTTGTCTTTGAATGATGATAAGAGGCAAAGATACTGATTTTATTTTGATAAGAACCGTGACAAAAGACAAAAGGCTGCAGACTACAGACCGGAGACTGATGACCGGAGACCGACGACCGGAGACCGACCGCCGACAGCAAAAAAATAATTGGATTATTGTATAAATAAGTGTACTTTTGCAGACAAAATGTAAGTATAAAGTTTCATTCTTCTACAGCTATGGATTTTTTCGGGTTGAACGCATTAGAAATAATAAGTGCTTTTTTGGTCTTGTTTGCTATTATCGACGCTACAGGATCGGTGCCTATATTTCTCAACCTGAGAAGTAAAGGCAAGAAGATCGAGCCGTTTAAAGCTTCCGCTTATTCATTCCTCATCTTACTGTTATTCTTATTTGTCGGGGAATGGATTTTGAAACTCTTCCAGGTCGATGTTTCTTCCTTTGCGGTCGCAGGGGCGCTGGTGATCCTCATCATTTCCATCGAGATGATTTTCGGAGTGGAAATATTCAAAAACGAAAGCCCGGACGAATCCGACAACTCGGCCACGCTCGTACCGATAGTCTTCCCTTTAATCACCGGACCCGGTACGTTTACGACCCTTCTTTCCATGCGTGCCGAATACCACTCGATTAACATCATTATCGCCGTATTATTGAACATGGTAATTGTTTATTTGGTATTGCGGTATGTAGATGTGGTAAAAAAAATCATGGGAGTGGGGGGCGTATTTATCTTACGCAAGTTCTTCGGCGTGGTGCTCATGGCCATTTCGGTAAAACTGCTGACGTCCAACATCAGCATTCTGTTTACTTCTTTCCAATAGGATAAGTCATCGGCTGCCGGTCTTCAGTCTTTAATCCTTTGGCTTCAGTTGTAATTCGTAATTCGTAATTTGTAATTCGCAATTCGTAATTTGTAATTTGTAATTTGTAATTCTCTTCAACCTCCATTTTAATATTTTTTCTTGCAAGACGTTTCGTGTTTTAACGGAAAAAGAAGTATCTTTGCGTACGAAACGCATAGAACTGTATGTGTTCGGTTTAAGGTTTCTCTTATAAATAATAGATCATTAGTATTAGCATAAAAAAATCAAAAAAACATGAGGATTATTAGTGTCTTAGGACGTGAAATTTTGGATTCAAGAGGGAATCCGACAGTCGAAGTAGACGTGTTGACGGAATCCGGAGCTTTCGGCCGTGCAGCCGTGCCATCCGGCGCATCTACCGGTGAAAATGAAGCGCTCGAACTTCGTGACGGCGACAAAAAACGGTATGGCGGCAAAGGCGTATTGAAAGCCGTTGCAAACATCAACGACGTGATTGCTCCTGCTTTGGTGGGGTTGAACGTATTGGAACAAACGAAAATCGATGCAAAACTGCTCGAACTCGACGGAACAAAAACAAAATCCAACCTCGGCGCAAATGCTTTGTTAGGCGTTTCTTTAGCGGTAGCAAAAGCCGGCGCAAACTATCTCGGCTTGCCTTTGTATCGTTATATCGGCGGAACCAATACGTATGTATTGCCTGTTCCCATGATGAATATTATCAATGGGGGTTCTCATTCCGATGCTCCCATCGCTTTCCAGGAATTTATGATTCGTCCGGTTGGCGCTCCTTCTTTCAAAGAAGGGTTGCGGATGGGCGCCGAAGTATTCCACGCTTTGAAGAAAGTTCTTCACGATAAAGGATTAAGCACTGCCGTAGGTGACGAAGGCGGTTTCGCTCCCAACCTTGCCGGAGGAACGGAAGAAGCGCTCGAATCGATCCTGACGGCGATCCGGAACGCCGGTTATGAACCCGGAAAAGATGTGAAGATTGCTTTAGACTGTGCTTCTTCGGAATTTTATAAAGATGGTATCTATGACTATACCAAATTTGAAGGCGCTCATGGTAAAAAACGTACTTCCGCCGAACAAGCCGACTATCTCGAACAATTGATTGCGAAATATCCGATCGACTCTATCGAAGACGGAATGGACGAAAACGATTGGGCCGGATGGAAATTGCTTACCGACCGTATCGGCAGCAAATGCCAGTTGGTGGGTGACGACTTGTTCGTTACAAACGTTGACTTCCTGGAAAAAGGTATCAAAGAAGGATGCGGCAACTCGATTTTGATTAAAGTAAATCAAATCGGCACATTGACCGAAACGTTGAACGCTATCGAAATGGCTCAACGCAACGGATATACCACCGTAACGTCGCACCGTTCGGGTGAAACCGAAGATGCTACCATCGCCGACATTGCAGTGGCAACCAATTCGGGTCAGATCAAAACCGGTTCGTTGAGCCGTTCCGACCGTATGGCAAAATACAACCAATTGCTTCGCATCGAAGAAGAGTTGGGCGACCGCGCCGTATATGGTTACCGGAAACTGAAATAATAATTGTAAGACTCGATAATAATTAAAAAAGGTGGATCGCTAAACGCGATACCACCTTTTTTATATGCTTATCTTTTTAAATCCAAATCAGCCAAGTTCTCAAGAAACAATCTGGCTTTCGGATTGAGTATGTCAATTTTAATTGTTTCCATAACCTGATTTTTCAGCAAATATACGAAAGATTCCCTGCAATAATAAAAAGAATGTATCCGTTAGGAAAGAAGAGGGCTGCTCGCCTTATTCACAAGATATACGAGCGACCGGTAAGAAATACCGCTGTTGATCGATAATCCGATTTCACACGTGCGGCTATTCGAATACCCCTCCTTGGCATCCAATATCTCTTGCTTCAGCGGCGCTAACGCGGAGTTGTTCAATTCGGGATAGAAGAACCCGCGATCGCCGGCCCATCCGCAGCAACCGACATTATCGGGCACAACGACTTTCTGCGCACAAACCGAAGCTACATGATACAGCTTTTGCTGCAATTGCATTTTCGTGGAACTGCAGGTGGTATGAATCGCCACCGATATCGGTTGTTTATTGATTTGAAGATGATCCAACAAAAAGTCATGAATAAATTCCACTTGATCGTATAACCGAAGTTTCGGATCGAGCGTTTCTTTCATATGAAGTAAACAGGGGCTCATATCGCACACGATGGGCAATTCGCCTCCACGACTGACTTGCATCAACGCTTCACCGAGTTCTGTTTCCTTTTGTTTCGCCTGTTTCCGGAAGCCTTTGCTGCTGAAAGCCATTCCACAACACAACCGATCTTTGTTTTCAGGGATGATCACATTATAACCGGCTTTATTCAGGAGAGAAATCATGGCCGAAGGCACATCTTCTTGCTTGCCGTACCCCTCGTGTCCGGAACCTCCCATCGAACGGGTAATACACGACGGAAAATACACCACCATCGGCGATTCGGCGCTCACGGGGAAAATATTTCGTTTGATCTTACGGCTCGCTGAAGGTGTTTGCCGCGTCCAGAGAGGAAAACCGCCGTCAAAAAGCTTATACATTCCTTTGGTAATGCTTTCCATATTCCCGTACCCTATCACATGGGCGAGCGAATGGGGCACGTTCAGTAACGAACGGATCAAAGCCGTCACATTCCCCATATTATCGGCAATAGCTTCCGCCACGTTACCCGCAAAGCGCCCGTTATTCTGCCAACGCAGCTCTTTCACCAACGTGCCGGTGTTAATCCCCACGGGACAAGCGATACTGCATAATCCGTCGGTGGCACAAGTTTCATCTAATGGATAAGAAATCTGCTTGGCCAGTTCTCGCACGGCTTTTCCGTTCTTCTTCGCGTTCGCTTCATCCACCAACATGCGGTAAGCCACAATGCGTTGACGGGGCGTAAGGGTGAGGTTTTTCGAAGGACAACTCACTTCGCAGAATCCGCATTCGATACACTTATCGATAATCGGATTCGCCGAAGGAATATTCTTGAGGTTTTTAATGAAAATCTCTTTGTCTTCATTAATAAGGACTCCGGGATTTAAAACATTCATCGGATCGAAAGCCTTTTTAATCCGCTTCATCAGCGCATAAATATCCGTTCCCCATTCTTGTTCGACAAAGGGCGCCATATTACGTCCGGTGCCGTGCTCTGCTTTCAGGCTACCATGATACGCCACGGCAACCATCTCACACAGTTCGTGCATAAACTGCCCGTATTTTTCCACTCCGTCGGGCGAATTAATATCAGGGAAAACCGTAAAATGAACATTCCCGTCAAGTAAATGCCCCCACATAACGGCATTGGCATACCCCGAACGCACAAGCAATTCGCGGACGCTGACCAGCGCATCGCCCAACACTTCGGCGTCAAAAGCAATATCTTCGATAATAGAGGCCGTATTGACAGGCCTTCCGGCCGCAGCCGAAGTAAACAGCCCGTTACGCACACTCCAATAAGAGTTGTACAGATGTTTATCGGTTGTAAACTTGATCGGAAATAGCGTGGGAATATGGCTGAGCTTGGCCTCGATATCCTGCATTTGCGCGAAGAGGGTTTCTTCGTCGTCGGCCGACGTGTCGATCAATAAAGCGACGGCATTTTCGGGAAGGGTTTTCAACTCGGGGGGCATTCCCGGTTCGTCTTCCACCGCGCGCATGGCGTTGCGATCCATTAACTCGGCAGCCATAACCTCACAATTCCTCAACGGAACGATCGCATTACACACTTCGCGCAAACTGGGGTAATAAATCATTGCCGTGGCTTTCAGCGGCGCATCGTGCACCGTTTCGAACGTTGCTTGCGAAACAAACCCCAACGTTCCTTCCGACCCGATCATTAAATGTTGAATGATATCGATCGGATCTTCAAAATCGATTAAAGAATTGACGCCGTAGCCGCACGTGTTTTTCAGTTGAAACTTCGTCGCTATTTTATTTCGTATCGACTCATTGCCGACCGCTTCGCGATGAATATCGGTTATTTCTTTGATTAAAGCCGGATGCGTTTCGGCAAAACTCTTGCGACTGGCTTCGTCGCCCGTATCCAATACGCTTCCGTCGGCAAAGAGAATGCGCATCGATCGGATCGTATTGTAACTGTTATATTTGATCCCGTAACTCATCCCGCTGGAGTTATTGCCGATAATTCCGCCGATTTTTGCCGAGTTAATCGATGCCGGTTTCGGCCCCAGTTTCCGTTTGTAACGCATCAGCAAGCGATTCGCAGCAGTACCGGTTAATCCGCAGCCGAACGTTGCCGTATAGCCGTTATCGGTAATCGTCGAAAATTCAAATCCCTGCCCGATCTCCATCAAAACAGAGTCGGATATGGTTTGTCCGCTCAAACTGGTGCCCGCGGCTTTAAACGTAAGCGGAACCGTATTCTGATGACAAAATCGCAACAAACGAATGACTTCATCTTCCGAATCCACTTTTACAACGGCTTTCGGGATGAGCCTGTATAATCCCGCATCGGTGCCTTTGGTCACACACGAGAGATGATCGGTAAAAACCTGACTTTTTAAAAATAAAGAGGCGAGTTGTGAGTTTAAATGTGATGCTTCCATATGATTGAATTTATAATGGATTAAAAAGAATTTAACGACGTATCTTTTCGATTCGCTGCATCAAAGATAATAGATATAAAGTGATTTTAATGACAAAAAAACAGAAAAAAAGCTGCTCAGAGCAGCTTTTTAATAATTTCTTTTTTACTAAACGATGAAGAATGCTTTATTTCAACGAAATAAATACGTCTTTTTCCACTTCTTCCACGAAGATTTTACCTTCTCTTGCCAACCAACCGATGGCTGCATAGAGATCTTTGTCCGTCAATTTTGTCGTTTTTTTGACATCCTTAATATTCTGCCGGCCAACTTCATCCAATTGAGTCCAAACTTTTCCGGCATTTGTTCCAATCTTTTCAATCATTTCTTCTGATTTTTAAAAATAACCTGTTACGGCTACAAAGATAGAGTTATATTTTTACAACAGCAATGCATACAAAAAAAATCTTTACGTAAAAGTTAAAATACGCAAACAAGCCAGCGCTTTAAAATGCCCCGAGCGGACAAAGGTGCGCAAAAATATCGGAAATTTGTTGCAAAAGCGAATGCGACGGATCGTTATAGACGATAAAGTCCGCTCGTCTCCGTTTGTCGTCTTCCGGCAGTTGTCCTTCCATGCGCTTACGGACTTCCGACTCTTGCGTATTGTCGCGGGAGAGGATTCTCGCTATACGAAGCGCTTCGGGAGAATAAACAGCGATCACCTTATCGACATACTCTTGAAAATTCGCCTCAAAAAGAAGCGCCGCTTCGATTGCCACAATCGGATATTGATTCCGCTGTTCGGCCCATAAAGAAAATGCTTTCGCTACTTCCGGATGGATAATGGAATTCGCTTTACGAAGATAATCGGGATTTTTAAATATGATTTCCGCAAATCTTTTTCGATTCAATTTCCCGTTCTCGTCATACACTTCTTTTCCAAAACAGGCGATTAACTTTTCGCGAATAACCGGTGAACGGTCGTTCAGTTTCTTAGCCTCCGTATCGGCATCAAAGACCGGGATATTATAAAGCCGTAAAATCTCGCTTACAATCGATTTACCGCTTCCGATACCTCCGGTTATCCCTATTTTCAGCATGACCTTGAAATATGATTATCTGTCTTCAAAAAGAAATTCTACGGAAGAGGGAGAAATGCGCGTATTGACAATCGAAGACGGACTTTTGGTCAGCTCCAACTCGACTCTTCCATTCTCATTCGAGTGAAACTGGCGGTAATCGAGTTGAATTTGAAAGTCCTCAGGGGTAATGTTCTTATATTCGTCCAACGTGACCGAAAAAGAGATGCTTGCTCGGGAAGGAAAGAACTTCACATCCCGATCTTGAGGAAGATTGCGGCACGTGATAGGGATTTCAATGGTGCGTTCCGTATATTCTTTGACGGGAATATAAATCTCCACGGCATCGGGGACAAACTTCACACCGGTGACCGGCTTTATTTTTATCGAAAGCTGCGACGTAGCCTTAATTCTGTCGAAAACCGTATATTCGGTGATGGCGGCGGTTAATTCATCCAAATCGCGTTGAGCGCCATAAGCCGTTACGGTAGGCGGTACAAATGTCGCGGTATCGGCCACCAGGTTTGCCCGGCTCGTGGTAATTTCCCCATCAAAGACGACGGAAAGCTTTTTATTTTGCAATTTGGAAGTTACCAATGAAATATTCGCCGGGGAATATCCCCGCAATTGAACGTTTCCGGGCAACCGCGACCCGATGAGTTGTATGTATTGATTGCCCTGTAATGTGACGATGCCGTCTTGTTTATATTCCTCAACATTAACTTCAAGGGAATCTCTTTTAGAAAGATCCAATCGAAACATTTCCGACCCTTTGCCCGATACCCGTATCTCCAGAAATTCGGGAAGGGGGCTGTCGAAAATCTCATTATCGGCAATATGGGTATATTTTAAGGGAATCCGATACGTCCCGTCTATATCGCGTTGAAAAAAGAACATCAACCAAAAGATAAAAGACAATAGAACAAAAAACAAGAAAGTGAACAGATTTTTCCAAGGGAAGTTGGAAAAATACGTTCTCAATCTCGGTCTCCATTTCCTTATGGTTGATGCCAAGTTCATACAATACGCAACCCTTTATTATTTTTCGTTCGGTTTTGTATTCGACGGCGCTGCATAGACGGATGATTTTTCGAATTTCATCTTAACGCCATCGGCTACCTCTACTAAAAACCAAGTGTCGCCGACTTCTTTTACCCGTCCGTGTATTCCTCCGGCGCTAACCACCTTGTCGCCTACATTGATGGCATTACGAGCCTTCTCAACTTCTTTTTGCTTTTTCTGTTGGGGACGAATCATGAAAAAATAGAAGATGGCGATAATGGCAACCATCATAATAAGGGAAGCGCCCATTCCTCCGCCGGCACCTCCGGCCGCTTGTAATAAAATATTCATAGAATAACCGTTTTAAATTGTTTGAATTAAATTTTTACGATACTATTTTCCGTTCTGATCTCTTTGACAACAGCATCCAAAATTCCATTAATAAACGTACTGCTTTTGGGGGTGCTGTAGAATTTCGCAATTTCAATATATTCGTTGAGTGAAACACTTGCCGGGATCGATTCGAATGTAAAGATTTCGGCAAGGGCTACCTGCATAATAATCATATCCATAAAGGCAATGCGGTCAAAATCCCACTTATCCGTGGTCTTTTGGATGAGCGCGCGATACTTGTCTTCATTGTGAATCGCATCATTCAATAGCTCCAGCGCGTATTTCTTATCGCCCTCATCTTTAAACATCGGTAATAGCGATTGCTTCGAGCCGTTTTCTTCCGAAAACTTTTTAATCGTTTTCAACACAAATGTCTGTATGATATCGATCCCGTCATTCCAATAAATGCATTCATCTTCGAGCAGATCGTCCAACGCCTCATTCATATAAATGAATTGTTTGAAGACTTTTCGCCAAAACTCTTTATCATCATCATAATCCGGATGATCCAATGCGGCATATTTTTGATACGTATCTGAAGCCAAGATATCGTCGAGCATATTTTTCACAAATACATCATGCTCATTCCACGACATGGGACGCTCGCCCAAATAATCATTGAACTGTTGATTGTCCCGAAGTTGGGAAATAAACTTATTATTTATCAGATGAGTATTGGGATTCAAATCTTCCTCCGAAGGAAGAAACTTGTTCCGTTTAGTCTCGACTCTGTTTTCATAAAGAAGGGTGAGCTCGACCATCAAGAGCAAGAGATAATAATAAAGATCATAAGACTTTTGCAGCGCGAACAAAAGGTTTTTTTCTGCTTTCAGCAAATCTTTATTCGTATTTTGATACCACGAATAGATAATTTGGACTATTCTTATACGAATTAAGTTTCTATTTATCATTGTTGAAATGAACTTTTTAAAGTTACAAAAGTAGACAAATTTTCGGAATATACCAATGAAATGCACGAAACGTTTGTCAACAAATGCCTTTACTGCGATATAAACTACGATATAAAAGGATAACCCCAACCGGGGATATCGCTCGGAGCGATACTCCCGGTTACTCAAAAAGAAGGAACAAATGCTTGCGGAATAAAAAGATAATCACTACCTTTGCCCGGCTTTTTTAGAAGCTCCCGTGTGATGGGAAATAAAGAAAGAGCTTTATTTTGAGTAACACAAACAACAAGATTAAAAATGAAAACATTTGAATTAAAAGGCGAAATCAGACAAGGTTTCGGAAAAAAAGCGGCTTCGACATTTCGTAAGCAAGGTCTTATCCCCTGTGTCGTTTATGGAGGACATGAAGGGGAAAATGTAAATTTTGTCGTAGAAACAAGAAACGTTCGCGATTTGATTTATACCCCTGAAGTATTTTTGGTCAACTTAAACTTGGGTGATAAAACCATTCACGCAATTGTAAAAGACATCCAGTTTCATCCGGTAAAAGACACGATTCTTCACATGGATTTTCTGCATATCTTCGACAATGCTCCTATTGTTATTGATATACCGGTTCGTTTAGTCGGATTAGCCGCGGGCGTGAAAGCCGGTGGTAAACTTTCGTTAGACATCCGTAAACTGAAAGTAAAAGCCCTTCCGGCTAAATTACCTCAAGAATTGCAGATCAATGTCGAAAAGCTGGAATTAGGCAAAACCATTCAAGTCGGAGACCTTCATTATGAGGGATTGGAACTGCTGAATGCAAAGAATGCCGTTATATGCCGCGTTCAACTGACCCGTGCCGCAAGAGGAGCTGCTGCAACACCAACAACCGAAACAGCAAAAGCACCCGAAGCAGCAAAATAAAAACAGCATACAGGAAACGAATAAATGAAATACTTGATTGTCGGATTGGGCAATATCGGACGAGAGTACGAGAATACCCGCCACAATATAGGATTTATGGTGTTGGACGCTTTTGCAAGGGCGTCCAATGCTGTTTTTGAGGATAAGCGATATGGTTTTGTGGCTGAGATGCGGCTGAAAAACAAATCGCTTATCCTTCTCAAACCGTCGACTTTTATGAATCTCAGCGGCAATGCCGTCCGCTATTGGTTGCAAAAAGAAAAAATCGAGAATGAACAGTTACTCGTTGTGGTAGATGATCTATCGCTTCCTTTCGGAACGTTGCGACTCAAGTCCAAGGGGAGCGATGCCGGGCATAACGGACTGAAAAACATTCAAGAACTCATTGGACAGCAATATGCACGGTTACGTTTCGGTATTGGAAATGATTTTCCCCGGGGAATGCAGATCGATTATGTATTAAGCGATTTTTCGGGCGAAGAGAAACTCCTTCTCCCCGAACGGATGGAAACCGCTTCGGATATGATTCGTAGTTTTTGCCTTGCCGGGGTAAATATCACCATGAATCAGTATAATAACAAATAAGATGGCTAAAACCTGCTTTATGGAGAGCATCGATTATGGAAGACGTTCGAATTGACAAATGGTTATGGGCGGTAAGAATCTTCAAAACCCGCACCATTGCAGCCGATTCTTGCAAAAAAGGACGGGTTATAATACAGGATGTAACCGTGAAACCCTCACGAATGATTCGCATAGGGGAAATCATCCAAGTGCGAAAACCTCCTGTAACGTTCTCATTCAAAGTCCTCGACCTGTCGGATAAGCGCATGGGCGCGAAGTTGGTTCCGCAATTCATGGAAAATGTCACTCCCCCAGATCAATACGAAATTCTCGAATTAAATAAAATCAACGGCTTTGTGGATCGACAACGCGGTACCGGCCGGCCGACCAAGAAAGATCGCCGGGAATTGGAGCAATTCACGGATACATTCGATTTCGAAGAGTTCGATTTTGAGAATTGAAACGGATCGCCTAAAAAACGACACCCGATTGATCGATACCTTTATCACCTCTCTCTGGTCGCCGTGCCGCTTTCATCGTATAGGTTCGGCTGTGGGTATTTTAATCGTAAATGTCGACCCATCCACTACTAAACTGTTTTTTTATAAGGAAATCACTTCAGGAAACCGATAACCATCCTTTCTCTTTGTCGTAATATGGCACAACCGGACACGTATCGTGTTGCAAACAAAAAGGAGCATCGGTTTCCGCATGATTGGCAATGAGACGCTGATAATGCTCCGTTTGTTTTACAAATTCCAACGGATCGCTTTTCGCCTTTTCCCATAGATGCAGGGCGATACGCACGGAATCGGGAAGGCGGCGGATAACCGCTTTTTGAATGAGCTTTTCGGCAAAAGCCCCGGCAAAAAGCGTATCTTCTATATTTATCCGATTGTTCCATCCGGCACAGAGAATAACAACTCGCCCGCCAAACTCAATCGATTTCTCCATCAACACATCGATATTCGAGAAAGCCCCGATAAGCAAATAAGCGGAATCTTTTGCCGCCTCTACGGCTTGTGTCCCATTGGTAGTAGTAAAAACAATGGTTTTGCCGCCGACTTTTTCCGCAGTCACATCAAAAGGCGAATTTCCGAAATCGGCAAAATCGCATTTACGGGCATTCCGTTCGGCCCCGACCGAAAAACCTTGCGCTTTATACCGTTCGGCATCTTGTATACCGGCAACGGGAATAATAGCGCGCGCACCATTGGCAAATGCGGCACAAATAGTGGTTGTCGCCCGGAAAACATCCACCACTATCACCCTGTCGTTTTCTTGACGATAAGCCGGATATAAAGCCGGCAAAAGACACACTTCGAGTTCCATATACCATACGTTTTGCGGGCGAATGTAGTAAAATAAAATGTTTTTTTCGTATCTTTCGGCTCGATTTAAACAAACGAAACATGAATCTTTCTTTTTTCAAGGCAGGGCCTTTCTTTCTGCTTGCCGGCCCCTGCGTCATCGAAGATGAAGAGATGGCGCTGAGAATAGCGGAACAAATCGTCGCGATCACGCAAAAGTGGAACATTCCTTATGTCTTTAAAGGATCCTATCGCAAAGCCAACCGCTCGCGAGTGGATTCGTTTACCGGCATTGGCGATGAGAAAGCGCTGAAGATCTTACAAAAGGTAGGAAAGACTTTCGGCATTCCTACGGTGACCGATATCCATGAAGCGCACGAAGCCGCCTTGGCGGCCGAATATGTAGATGTGTTGCAGATACCGGCCTTCCTGTGCCGTCAAACCGATTTGTTGATTGCAGCAGCTAAAACCGGAAAAGTCGTCAACATTAAGAAGGGACAGTTTCTATCGGCGGAAGCGATGCGTTTTGCCGCACAAAAAATAACCGACAGCGGCAATGAGAATGTTTTGCTGACGGAACGGGGAACAACGTTCGGTTACGGCGACCTGGTGGTGGACTTCCGCTCCATTCCGGCCATGCAACAATTCGGGTTTCCGGTCGTAATGGACGTGACACATAGTTTGCAACAACCCAATCAATCGTCAGGCGTAACCGGCGGACAGCCCCGCCTGATCGAAACCATCGCCAAAGCCGCCATCGCCGTCGGCGCCGACGGGCTGTTTATCGAAACCCATCCCGATCCGCTCCATGCCAAGTCCGACGGGGCAAACATGCTGCCGCTATCGCAATTGGAATCCCTCTTATCGAAATTAGTCCGGATACGTCAAGCATTATGATCCTCACCCCTTACCGCATCGTCTTGGCTTCCAACTCTCCGCGGCGCAAAGAATTACTTTCCGGCATCGATGTGCCGTACGAAATTCACACACTCCCGGATATTGATGAATCCTATCCTCCGAATATCTCACAGGAAGAAATACCGGAGTTCCTGGCAAAGAAAAAAGCCTCGGCGTATTACTCTCAAATGGATACCGATACACTGCTCATTACAGCAGATACCGTGGTGCTGCTTAAAGGCTTTGTGCTCGGAAAGCCTGCCGATAAAGAAGAAGCCAAACAGATGTTGCGAAAATTGACGGGCAACACTCACCGTGTGGTAACCGGCGTATGTCTCACTTCAAAAGAAAAACAAGTCAGCTTTTCCGATACGGCATCTGTGACTTTCGGAGAACTCACCGACGAAGAAATCGATTATTATGTAGAGAAATATCAGCCTATGGACAAGGCCGGTGCGTATGGTGTGCAGGAATGGATTGGCTACGTGGGCGTGGAAAAAATAGACGGTTCGTATTTCAATGTAATGGGGCTACCCATCTATAAAGTGTACCGGGCAATCCGGGATTTTTGAAGATTGATGAAGATTGAAAGAGATTATTAAGAGGCGGCAGGGAGAATCTTGCCGATAACCCACTTCAGCAGCGTGGTCTTGTTCATCTCAATCTTACCCTGAAGGATAAGGTCTGT